>Ga0076161_114_pt1 | contig 21560 bp, 23 predicted proteins | sample RifGroD1_FD_68208 | JGI IMG/M metagenome (GOLD analysis project Ga0076161, IMG submission 68208) | Parcubacteria bacterium GW2011_GWD1_40_9
ATCTGACCTGGCTATGGAAGCAATAAAAAATATCAAGATGGTAGAAGCAAGTCGGACAGAAGCAATACAGATAGTGGCAGAAGACGAGGACTTCAAACACCACCCAACAATCAAGAATTATTTTGACACAAAAACAAACAAAATTCACTTTGAATAAACTCGAATCTGTGATATACAAGACTCTCAATGCTTAAGAAAATCTTCAACATTATTGTTTATATTTTTGCCATAATCGGACTATTCCTAACGGCCGGTTTTTTTGCTGTGAAATATGGAGCAACAGACACCACGGGAATCATAGACAGCCAGCAAGCAAACTTCATAGAAGGCGCGGGGGTGGTAACTGAACCAGGTACAAGCACAGGCCCTTACTATTGGTCTACCCTGCCCGAGTGGCAGGTTATCAAATCTGCAATATTGAAAGACAAAGCCGTAATATACAGAGCTTCGGCCACGGCAGATGTCTCCCCTAGGCTTATAATCTCACAACTAGCAGTAGAACAACTTCGTTTGTTCTACACAGAGCGAGAATCGTATAAAAAGTTTTTTGAACCGCTGAAGATTCTTGGTAGTCAGACAAAGTTTTCTTGGGGAGTGATGGGTGTAAAGGAAGAAACAGCAATACAAATAGAGAATAATTTGAAAGATGCTAGCTCCGAGTTCTATCTCGGAAAAAGTTTTGAGAACTTACTTGATTTTAAAACAACTGATGTAACAGAAGAAAGGTTTACCAGGATGACCAACCAGCGAGACCACTACTACAGCTATCTATATGCGGGACTTTACATAAAACAAATGATGAATCAGTGGAAAGTAGCTGGGTTTGATATTGCAAAAAAGCCAGAGGTTGTTTCTACACTATATAATATTGGTTTTAGTCACTCTGTGCCTAAAAATGACCCAAAATCCGGCGGAGCAAAAATAGAAATCGGTGACTATGTGTACAGCTTTGGCTCACTTGGTGCAGAGTTCTATAACTCAAATGAGTTATTGGAAGAATTTCCGAGGTAAATAGTTTAATTCAAATATATACGACGAAGCCGCCTACCAACGAAGGTCAGACGACTTTTTTGAGACGACACAGAACAGCGATTGTCCCGTTCATCAGAATTCGTGAGAAGGGATAAGCCATCATGGCAATTTCCCTTGAAAAGAGGCTGGGCCTCTTGTCCAAAAAGAGACTAACTGCCATGAGGGTGTAGGCGACTAGCGCCAAATCCCACGGCAATGATTTCTCTTTTCGACCACGAATTATTTGTGCAGCTGTTGGCCAGAAGGCCACGAGAAAGATAATCTGAACAACGATGTTTCCAACGTCGGCTCCGACCGTCCTCCACACCACGACCGAAGCCATGGCAATACCAATCACCCACTTTTCCCTAGTACCGAGTGGAGAGAACTTTCCCCGCAGGTAAGAAAAAAGAAAGGTGATAATAATCCCGACGGCCGGAACTGCTCCGACCAAGGTCGGCCACAAATCCCAGTGGATCGTAACCCCGTAGGTGATTGCGTTGATCACCCCAACCACTGACATGACAAGCCATGTGGCGGGGTTTGGAACGGAATCACCTGTGGCAATCTGTCTGATGTAGATTGCCATGACGACAATCAACATCCAGAGTACAACCTGTTGCACCGAGCACCTCCTATCGAAGTTATATCACTTTATGCAAAAAAGTCAAATATGTTTTAAGTTGAGACGACGAAGCGATCAGGGTGTCCGAGACAGCCTGACCGCTTTGAGAGACTAGAGGAGAATCGCACCGATGAGCCACACGAGATACACAATGCTGTACCCCGTCGAGAGCCCACCAATAGCGGGATACTGGCGGTGAACCACACTGGGACGCCCATCGAATCCCGGCCCGGCTTGGACCAAGCGATCAGCGCCGAAGTGCGTAAACCCAGCCGCCGGCATCATGACGCAGAAAATCACGATTGAAATGAACTTGGCGATATTGCCAAGCCACCACCCGCCAGCGTAGGTCACGATGCCGAGCAGAGCCAAAGCCACGCCCAGACCAGTAAGAAACCACTGAAGCCACATGAGTCTGTTTGCACGCTTCTTGTCCACGACTCCTCCTCGCCCAGTTAAGGGCATTGCTGTTACCTTAGTATATTATACACGGGATTGGGAACAAAGTCAAGGTATACTAAACACTCCAGGACTCTTTCCTTACAGGAACGGTACACCTTTTCTGTTTTTTGTTTCGTAAACTCACAAAAAACTATCAAAGGTTTTCGAGTCCTGACGGAAGCTCTCCCAGAGCTTCCTGAGTGCAGACAAACAAAAAAGCGCCTAAGCGCTTTCTTTGTTTGTCCGCCCTCCAGGACTCGAACCTGGGACCCCAGAGGTATAAGCTCTGTGCTCTAACCAACTGAGCTAAGGGCGGATGTTGGTATATGTAACTATACCAAATTAACATACTTTTTTGTATTTAAAAACTAATGGTAGTCAGCCTTGCCATCTCTTATCTCAATAGCCAATCTTATGGCCTCTTCTGGATTTATATTACCCATTTCCAACAACTCAATAATTTCATTTAATTTCGGAATCTCAGAATCGTTTGCACCCATCACAGCAACCTGTTGTCTGATTTCTCCCAAGACCAGAATGGCATGCTCCCTTGCCTTCCCTTCTGCCACTGCCATGTCAACTGGTAATTCAGTTGCTGGAATATTTCCTCCGTGTTCTAGGTTTTCTCTCATATTTTTATTATACTTTATACCTTATACTTTATACAGATATTTTTATTTCTGATGTTCAATATCTAGCTTCTTCTTTGGTGTAACTCCGTTTGCTAGAAGGATTGTTTCAAACTCTGCTCTTTCTATTGTCTCTGTCTCTATGAGTCTCTTGGCTATACTGTCTAGAAGTTTTCTGTTTGATGTAATAGTCTTCTCCGCTTTCTCATGAGCCTCTCTCATTATTCGAGAAACCTCCGAGTCAATATCTGCACTAACCTTTTCCGAATACTCTCTCTCTTCTACTCCACGACCAAACAAAACTTTGCCCCCCTGCCCCTCTAGAGCCACGGGGCCGAGCATCTCCGACATGCCGTACTTTGTAACCATATCACGAGCTAGTGCAGTTGATACCTGCAAATCGTTTGATGGACCAGTTGTCAAATCATTAAACAGTATTTTCTCTGTAACATAGCCACCTAGAGAAACAGCGATGTCATCTAGAAACTCCTTTTTTGATTGGAGTTTGTTGTCTTCGAGTGGAAGATGGAGAACATATCCAGCGGCATGTCCACGAGCAATAATAGAAATCTTGTGAACCGGGTCGGCATAAGGGAGAATGGAAGCGAGCACAGCATGTCCAGCTTCGTGATACGCAGTTATTTCTTTTTCTTTCACGGAAAGAATATGGCTCTTTCTCTCTGGTCCAAGCATCACCTTTTCAATTGAGCGGATAAGGTCGTACTGGGAAACCTTTGTGCGGTTTTCTCTGGCGGCCAATATCGCACCTTCGTTCATAAGAGAGAACAGATCGGCACCAGAGAATCCAGGCGTGCGTTCTGCAATAACCTTGAGATTTACATCTTCAGCAAATGGTTTTTTCGTACTATGTACAAGTAGAATATCCTCTCGGTCCTTTCTGTCTGGCAAGTCAAGTGTCACCCGTCTATCAAATCTTCCTGGACGCAGTAGTGCAGGGTCCAAAACATCTGGACGGTTTGTGGCAGCCATAACAATAACTTTTTCGTTGGGCTCAAAACCATCCATTTCAACTAGGATTTGGTTTAAGGTTTGTTCCCTCTCATCATTTCCACCGCCGGCACCCACACCACGAACACGACCAACCGCATCAATCTCATCAACAAAGATAATAGCTGGAGAATTTTTCTTAGCCATTAGGAATAAGTCTCTCACTCTGGAAGCCCCAACACCGACAAACATCTCCACAAACTCTGAACCAGAAATAGAGAAGAAAGCTACCCTAGCTTCACCAGCAACCGCCCGTGCAAGTAGAGTCTTGCCTGTGCCGGGCGCACCCATAAGCAAAATGCCCTTTGGAATTCGTGCTCCAATATCCAAAAACTTTTTTGGGTTTTTCAAGAAGTCCACAATCTCGGCCAGTTCTTCTTTTGCTTCCTTGCATCCAGCAACATCCTTGAAAGTCACTCTCTGGTTTGTGTCGTTGGGGTCTATCATTCTGGCCTTTGACTGACCAAATGTCATAGCTTGCATGCCGGCACCTTTCATTTGTCTAGATATAAACCAAATAAAAACCAAAATAAAAAGTATTGGGAAAATAATCGGCAATAAGTTCATAACCCAGTAACTGAAACTATTCTCCTTTTTGATATCAATTTTAATTGTGTTGAGCTGTTCTTCTGTTACCCCGTAATTCACAAGAGTTTGGAGCAAGGCCTCACCCTCTTCTTTCTTTGAAACAGTTGTTGAGCCTGTTTTGTATTCCACATCCAAGACATCACCCTTAACAACAATAGACTTAACAAGGTCTGACTTTATGTCTGTAGAAATTTGTGAGATAGGAACTTCCACCGTCTTGTCCGTCATTGAGTTTGATATGTAAGAGTAAACAGCAGAAAGTACGACAAAAATCACCAGGACAGAAACCACATAACTCATAATTGAGTTTTCTTCTGGACCCTTACCGTCTTTGTTCTTTTTCTTCATAGTATCCTTATTTTTTGAGGGATTTGTGGGCATTTCCATAGTAGCACCAGTATACACCAAAACAGACAAAAGAAAACATGTAAATGTGTTATAATCAAAGGGTTATGTCACTTATCACAAACAAAAAGGCACGCTTCAACTATGAAATCGGAGACACATACAATGCAGGTATGGAACTTTTTGGTTTTGAGGTAAAATCCCTTCGCAAGAGTCTGGGTTCCCTTGAGGGAGCTTATGTCACGGTCAGGGGCAACGAAGCGTTTCTTGTAAATGCCTTTATTCCGCCGTTTCAAGAGAAAAACGCTTTTGCAGACTTCGACCCCCGCAGAAACCGCAAATTACTCCTAACCAAAAAGGAGATAAAGGAGCTTAGAGATATAGAAAAAACAAAGGGATTGACAATAGTGCCTATTTCGGTGTATAATAAGGGTAGAGTTTTGAAGCTTGATCTCGGTATTGGTAAGGGAAAAAAGAAATTCGACAAGCGAGAAACTTTGAAAAAACAAACCACAGAAAGAGAAACGAGTAGAGAATTTAAGGATAGATAGTTCCCTATCGTTCGCCTAAAGTGTGGGTCGGGGTATGTTTTGAAGAGAGACTAGTGAGCGCGACGGCGCGAACTCAAGCAAAATTCTAGCAAGAATTTATGCGTGTCTCTCTGAAACACATACCCCGACCTATATTCCAGGGGGATGACAGGTTTAGACAAGTAAATTCTTTGACAATGTGCATGGTAGAGCTCTCACAACTCTTTAAACTATGAGAAAGCATAGATGCTAAAAACACCTTTGCAAAAGCAGTCCCTTCTCCATTTATGGCGAATGGATTCGCTCTCGCTTTCGCTTAATTCTTTTTGAATTAACCCAAAGTGGCGGCTACTCCCTGAAGTCTGTTACGGGAAATAGTTGATATATCATCGGACTAGGAATCGTTTCTGTTTCGGAACGAAACTAAAGCAAAGAAAACTGGACTCTCTTTTATTTTGTTGATTTAAAGAAAGAGAGTTGAGACACTTAAATCTTCTACACCATGTAGAAACATTATCAAAACTTATTTGCACGGGGGTTCGACTCCCCCCTTCTCCACATCACGGGGATTTGTAGTAGCAAATTCCTCAAATAGCCTTACAGCATAAGGAAGATTATTGTTTCGATAACCTTCCTTTTTGCTATACCTCAATTTTTCGTCAAAAATAAAGAAGAATAATTGATGTTTACCCACGACTGACATCTTTTCCCATATAGGATAAGGGTTCTCTACTAACCCGACTGATATGTCTAATGCGTTTCGATAAGGAATTGTTAAGTCGATTTGTTTTAGTGGAACTACCTCTGAAGCAGACTCTAATTCTTGCATCACTTCCTCTAATCTATTCTCGTAAGCAGATTTCACCTTATCATTTTTTGCACTCAATATCATATCGGTAAGATCTTTTGCCTTATTCTTTAGATCGCTTTTCTTGCGATCTAAAGACCCCTCCTCTTTTTTCATAACACTGATCTCTTCTTCCCACACACTATCAAAAACTTTCTGAACCACGTTACCGACTTCTCTCCTTAATTTAGTTTTCCTCAGTAACAACCCGAACTCATCCTCAATGGTTTTCTTTCTAATAGATTTTTTACCAAATTCGCAATCTCCATTCTGACAGAAATAATACGGAAATAATTTCTGTCGAGAACGTGTCCAGGCAGCCGTTATGCTGTGACCACAGCCAGAACAGGATAGCAATCCTCTTAACGGAAAATCCTCCGTTGTGTCTTTTCTAATGGTTTTAGTTATTCCATTTTTATCTAATCTCTTTTGAATCAAATCAAAAGTTTCCGCTGATATGATTCCTTGATGGTGCCCTTTTCTACGAGTAACGCCCCACTTGGGAAAATAAATATCCCCCATATAGAAAGGATCTTTTAGAATCTCTGTGAACTTATCAATATATGCTGAGGCATATTTTCTTTTCCAAAAACCATTTTTAATCAAGAAATCACACGCATCAATTTTTCTTACATAGGTCCCGTTCGCAAATAACTCCAAAGCTGGTTTTAACAAATCTACATCCTCTTTCTTAGGAAGAGATAACATCCCATGCTGTGGATCTTTCGTCATTTTGTAACCTCTTTTACTACCGAATGCCCAATATCCTAATTCTAATCTTGCTCTTTGCTTTTGAATAACCTGTCGCTTGTTCTGATGTCTTTCAAGTTCTGCGTGACCAGCAAAGATAAGTTCTGCAAATTGTCCTTCTGGACTTTCATCAAAGTTATAGTTCAGACATCTCAACATTACATCGCGAATCTTAAAAGCTGTTTTGAGTTCAAAATGAAACTTCGCATCCCGAGCAAATCTTTTAAGGTCATCAAATACTACTACAAACTTTTTATGAGGATTTCTATCAATGTAATCCAACATCCGTTTCATAGCTGGCCTCTTCACAAAATCGCCAGCACCGGTAAAACTATCAGGGAAAGTTCTGTCATAAGGCACCTTAATTTGCTCTAACTGAGCCCTACAGCGCCCTTCTTGACTCTGTAAGCCAGAACCGTCAGTTTCCTGCCTTTTACTCGATACGCGAGCATATATGAGACCGTGTCTATCGTGAAGTGGATTAGGGTTACTATCTTGATTTAGATTCTTTTTGTTTTTTGCTGACATGACTTTTTATTTCAGACCTAATCACATTCCGACAAAATACTTCAAGGTATTTTATGCGTTTAATAATATCCTCATCCGAAGTCTTTTGATCATTGAGTATCTTTCGATACTCCTCGATTGTGACCATGTTTTTTCATGGTTGCGATATCGATTCAGTTTTTCCTGATAGCGCATATCTTTTGTGTAATGCTTTGGTTTATCCCAATAGCAAATTCAACCAAATCTCTTCTTCTTTGTTATCTCAAGAGATTTAGTCTCTCCGTCTTCCGCTTGGAAAGTTGCCTTTCCGTACATGCGGTTGTTTTTTATCTTTTTTTGTATATCTAAATAAGAAGGCGGATTCTGAATAACCTCTGTACTTTCTATCTGAAATATTTTCCCCCTATTAAGCTGAACTTCAACTTTTTTATTTGTAACCGAGCGCAATTCAGATAACGTAACGCCTTCTTCCTCGCTTAAGAAGCTCACTATATCTTCGGATACTTTAAATCCTAAATTAGTGAGAATAGACCCTAATGAAAGCAGCAGAACGTCAAAATGGTTTTTAAATATTTTATCAAATTTTACCTCCGAGATAGAGCCTAAGTAAGTATCACCGTTTGAAATTACAATGATACATGGATCGTTTTGAGTACTCAAAGCTTGGGCAATATAAAATTCTAACAACGGGTATGATTCCTTCTTCTTATCGAACTTAATTAAACTTTCTTTTGCAAGTTTAATTTTATCCAAAGAAATGCCTGCATTTCTCATCCTTACAATCGCTTTTACCCAGACAAGTTCCACAAGAGTAAACTTCCTCCAAGCACCGCCCTCAATAACCCCGTCAGGCAACAAATCATTTACTCCCCAATGATGCATCATCCTGTAATTAACCTCTGTATCAACTACATTAAATTTTTTTATCCTCATGTTTCGCCAAAAGCCCTCATACTCCTTAGAGGAATGATACTTTTCAAACTCCTTATGATATTCCTCTTTTCTCTCTATGAAAGAATCTGGATTCTCTTTTTTCTTCATATATCAAATTATACACGAATGTAAGATTTATAAAAACCAACTTATCCACGGGCAGTCTAAAACCCCTATTTACTCGCCCAAACCACACCTTTGAAATTGGGGTTTTATTAACCTTTTTTACCCTTTTGTTTTTTGTGTAAATTATGAATTATACGTTGATATCTATAGCTATAGCATCAATTTATCTAAAAAAGTAAAAAGGGGTAATTTTCCTTAATTTTATAGTGTGGTTTTACCACTTAAAAACAGCTGCTAAAATTGCCAAAATAATAACTACCACAACCACAATTGCTACAACCCCCCAGAAGCCAAAGAACGCCTTAAACCCTAAATCTGTAATAAATTGGATCATAAGTTTATTGCTTAACTGGTAAAACCCAGTGATAGGCAACAAAAAGCCCACCACATGGGTGAGGGGCGAACCCCTCCGTACCAGTTTCCCGATACGGCCAGTAACGACAACCCCATATGATGGGTTTTTTAGTCGTTACTGGACTTCTTCGCCATGCCAATAATCACTTACTGGTTTAGGCTACTTACTTATTCAGTTGTTTCTCTATTTTAGCACAAAAAGCCTTATTTCGCAGTTTCTTGTTCAGAATTTGAAGATATGTTTTTTAAGGATTCTTCCCACTCTAACAGATGTTGGTAGTTATCTAAACTAACAAAAGACTTGTACGCTTCTATATCATTATTCAACTTGTCTATTATTTGTTTAAGATTTTCTTTTGAAACCTGCTCAAATTCTTTTCTTTTATTATAAAGGTAATGTTTCAGGGATTTACTCTTTGTTTCAGTAGTTGAAAAACTCATAGTAACAAGTGTTTTACCCCTTTTGAAAGTCGATGGTTTAGTGATTCCATATGTACTTTGAAAATCTTTTAACACGTCACTTCCTATTGATTCTTTGCATGTGGGGCAATCACATATTTTTTCAAAAAAATCCTCCTTGCTGTTAATTTTTAGATCAATGATAAGGGCAAGCATATCCTTTAATATCATCCTCTTGTGTAGAGGTAAAAAATAAAATTTTGCAGTTGGTATTCCCCCACCAACCGGAACAACTTCTCTTGATTCTCCATACTCCAAACCGTGAGACACTGCATTTACCGAAATTGCATTTATTAGACAAATAGAAAAATAACCTCCGTATAATAAATATACAGGTTTACCTTGCGTTTTTAATTCCTTAAGAAATTTAGAATATTCATTCAAACTACTGGATACTTGCTCGTGCTCAGAATACCCATCTAACCATACAAGAAAACCGTCTGATGAAGTCTCTTTATATTTTTTTATCATTTCTTCAAACTGATTGCCCTCGCCACTCAAATAACTCCTCTCAAACAATCTCTTACTTAAAACTATCTGGGCATATATTTTTTTATTACTTACTTTTTTTGAGATCTCTATAAGTTCTATATTTTTATCTACCCACAAGTACTCGTCTATATAAAAATATGGGGCAACGAGAAAGTCAGGATCTTGGTGGATTTCTAAATCTGCCATTAATGGATCTTCAGCCTTTGCAAATGCAACGTATTTCTTATAATCCCCAGGATTCTTTTTACCATTTATTAAATTTTCCTGGTAATCCAGAACATTTTTTGCAAATTTTGAAACAAAATTATCTTCTAATTTTGTCTTTTTTATCTCTTTTTTAAGGAGATCATACTTATCCTGAGTATTCGCATCTTCTGAAATTATCCCAATAGCATATTTAGAAATAAGATTATCAATAGACTTTTTTATGTTTCCGTTGGCACCAGAGATGTAAGATTGACTATGCTGAAATAAGTGAGTAATTGGATCAACAAAGAAAGGCTTGTTGATTGTTTGTTTACCCACAAACAAAGCGAGAGCGTCAGGAGAAGACGCTATCATGTTAGCATTTATTGCAACCATGTCATAACAAGACTCAAAATCACCACTGAAATACTTTTGGTCTGCGTTAGTTCCGTATCTTAAAATATGTTTTATATTATTTGTCATATTGCTAATAATCGACTGTAATTATTATTTTCTTTAGAATACTGAAACCCTTTTTGAAGCAGTTCTGATGCCCCTTCCCACACCAATTCATTTTTACTTTCTTCAACCACAAGAACTTTTTTGGCGTCAAAATCAAAAAGAATTAAACCACATTTTGAATCCTTTATAACCCTGCGCAGCTCATCACTATCCTTGTTTGAAGGAATACAAATATAAGATGACTGAGCACCTATCAGGTGATCACTTGCTTGTTTAAGAGCTTTTTTCCAGTCGTGAATTTTAAATTCCAGTGCACATAAAATACCTTGTTCATTATAATAGACCAGATCAATACTTTTATTATAAAAAGGAACTTCCACACTAAATGTTAATTTTTTACTTTCGAGAAGCTTACAAAAGCCTATCACCATCTCTCTCTCTGTAAAATTATAAAGTGTATTCTTTACCATATTTTTCCTTTAGTTTTTCTATTTTTCCCCAAAAAGAATAGAAACTCAGTGAAACATATAAAACAACAATCAAATCAATTATAACATAATTATCTTCTATAAAACTCAAATGGAGCTTAAAAAGGTTTATAAAAATGAGTACTACCCCAAGAAAAAGTAACCAGAAAAGTGACTTGTAATAAAAATTTGAATATCTTTTCACCTTACTGAGCTCCTCCTGTAATTCCTCTATCCCATCAATGTCCTTAGAAATACTCTTTAGTGCATCGGTATTAACATCAGATTGATTATTTTCTTTATTTATCCCGATACTTTCTGGAAAAATAATCTTATATATGTTTTCAACCTTTACCTTTTGAATATACAAACGAATATCTTCAAATAGTTGATCTGTTTCCTTTTTATTTAAGTTAAAAATTGAAGTAGCAGACACAAGCAGACTAAAACCTGGGGCAAGTGCTACTATAACGGCAGGCATGATATCTTGATAATTCATGTTTTAATTTAATGTGCTCAGAACCTTATCTGCAATTTTGCTTTTCACTGTAGATTCTGGGTATGTTTTATAAACGTACTCGATAATCTTTGTAAGAGACGCTTGATTAAACCTCTTTTTTAGATTATCAAGCATCTGTTTTTGTTTGCCACTCAAATTGTTATATAAATTTACCTCAACATATTTTCTGCCTGTTTCGGACAAAAAATACTTTTGTGTTACATATTCTTGCTCCTGTGCATCTTCAAGTGAATACTCTTCTGCCAAACTTGAGAATTCTTGCGCCTCTTCAAATGCAAAAGTATTTTGTTCATCAATTGCTTTTACAAAATTTATTTTTATAAAAAACTCTAAGTCCTGCAACATATCTTTAGACATGGGGCCAAAATCCCATGCAAAAAATTCCGGTAAACAAATGTCATCGAATATAGTTTTTTCTTTTATAAAATCCTTATAAAGTTCCTTATCAAACACATACCCCATTTTTACCAATCGAGTACGCCCCATTATTGGCTCATTAAAGTTATCCGTCTCCCCTTTTGCATAAAAAAACAAAAGAAGGAGATCCCCAGATGTAAGTTTCATATTATCAATTTTACAATATTAAAAAAATAAATGCCACATTCTCCAATATCCTATTCTAATTAGTTAATTCAATACTTTCTTGTGACCCCTTATGACTAAAATACTATACGGGTTCGACTAACTCCTGTAGAGCAGGGCTTGTTTGATAGTAAGTCCAAAAGCGAGAAAGGTACTCAAACAGCTGTTTCGATATATTTCCCCTCCTCTCCACTTTTAAAACATTAGCCCCTTTTGGGGCTTTTGTTTTTTAGTGGAGAAGGAGTAAGGTCTGGGAGACCTTATGTGGGGAGTCGAAAGCCGGAGCGGGCACCTAGTCAGCAGACTAGGTCGCGAGGCAGGGTCGTGAAAATTTTGTTTTGACGAAAACAAAATTATTCCTGACCAATTCTCGCCTTCTCCACAATGCAAACATTAGCGCCTAAAAAGGCGCTTTTGTTTTAAATCATGTGATACAATTAAGGTACTTATTTTTATTTAATAAAACTATTATGAAAAAAGAGATTGGTGTCATCGGATTTCTTGTAACTAGTTTTTTACTCACTGCTGTGGCTGTAGTAATGTTGTTTGCTTTCCCATACACGCTCATACAAGTGCTTATAATGCTTGTAGCTGCCATTTTTGGAGTATCTGCTCTTGTTCGTAGTATAAAAGAAAAAGATAACCATCACATACTGCTTAGTATTTTCGCCACTGTTCTACCAATAATAATTTTTGTTGGATTAACATATCTTCTTTATCAACAAGGAAAAGAACTAGAAATTGAAACACGGGAAGCAATAGACGATTACAAATTACGATTCCCTATAGATAATATCAACTAACTTACAAAAACCACCCAACTGGGTGGTTTTTGTTATCAAACTTTTGCAACTACAGCCACCCTTTCAAAATTACAATACCCATTATTATCATGATGACTCCTGTTATGAGATGAAGGATAGTTAGTCTCTTCTGTCTCATTTCTTCAGCTTTAGCAGGATCAAATCCTTTATATACTGCCAGTGTAATTATAATCATTGGAGAAATAAAGATTAGGTTATACAAGAGAAGATATAGGACAGCTTGGATATCAAATGTATTTTTTGCCAACATGCCCAGGATAACAATGTATGGCCCACTAGTACATGGCAACAAAAACAAACTAACAATAAAACCGGTAGCGAAAGCACCCCAAGGACTTGCTACGGAATGGATAAGACTCTTTAGTCGTGGTCGCCAGGCCATAGGCACCTCCATCAGAAAACCTTTACCATACCAGAAATAATCCTTCAGATTAAAAATTCCAATAATAATTGCAAGCCAACCTATTACAAGGAAAAACCAATCTGAGATTCCACCAAGACCCAATGCCTTATAAAGACCAAGCCCCATCAAGAAATATGAAATAAACATTGATGCAGAAAATGCCAAGCCAGAAAGTAAGGCCTTCTTTGCATCCCCCGTTGCCAAGATTGTAGTCATAAGAATAATAAGTACAGCAAATTCACAGGGGTTTATTGCATCAACCATACTTCCTACAATAACCGCCAACAAAGTTAAGTTGTTTGCTTGTAAAAGAGAATCCGTAGATACATCTGCACCACTCGTCGTAGCGGAGGTGTTTGTCTCACTGCCAATATCCTCTGTGACACTTACTGGAATTACCGGATTATCTGGAGCAACCACTACTTTTTCTTTAGCTTTGTTTTCTTCTAAAAACGCATCTGCTAGAGAAACAAAATTCTCTATGATTGGTGAATCCCCCACCAACACCGTATCTCCAATAATAAGAGTCGGAACTCCTCTGGACTCGTTTGATTTACCAAGCTTAGTCAATAAATCATTAAAAAATATTGCATTCTCGCGATTGAAATAAACTTCTCTCTTATCGATTGGGTAAGAGTCGTAGAGTTTCTGAGTCTCAAAAAATTTCTCTACCTGAGTACAGTGAGGACAACCCTCACCATAGAAAAAATATATACCCCCAACCTCCTCAGCACGAGCTGTGGTTGCTAAACTGAAAATAAAGGATGAAAGAAATAGAACTGCAAGTATTTTTTTGACCATCATATTATTTATTACTAATAATTTTAATAGCTTTGCCATTTATTAAGGCATCAGCAATTTTTTTGTATGCTGAATAGAGTATTCTCTGGTAAGTACTTTGGGAAGTATGCATCTTATCTGCTGCTATCTGTTGTTCCATATCATTAATATGTCGCAAACGATATGCCTCTATTTCTTCAATAGAAAGTTCAACTACATCAAGTTCCCTCATGGGTACACCCTGAGGTTTAAAATAGGTTATGTTTGGATTAAATTCTGTCTTCCGACAAAGTCTTGGCCTTGGCATTTTAATTCTTTTGTATTCTATCACTAATTTTTTACCACACAAAGGATAACCAACCTCTTTTGCAGGGGTCGGTTAAACCTTTTTTTATTTTTGCTCCTCTTTTAGAGCTTGCTTCTCTTTTCTAATGGCAACCAGCTCTTCCTCTAGTATTTTCTCCTCATCTTCGAGAGCCATGATTTCATTTTTGGGAGAAATAAATCTTCTGGGACACCAGGCGCCACGAAAACCCCAGCCCTGTCTAATCCCCATTCCACACAAACCCAAACCTTGGCCTGCCCGTGCTCCCTGTCCCATTGGACCAGTTCCATCTAATTTTGGCATATTTTTATTTTTTGTTTTGTAAGCAGATAGCTCGACCTTATCTACTATCTGTTATGAGTATATACCCATAACTATTTCATGTCAATTCTGAGAGAGTTTGAGAGGTAATATTGACTATCAGCATAGATATGCTATAATATGGTTTGGAGGATACACCAGATGACTTGGGAACACATTCTGCGACGACTCGTCTTGGCGATCAGCTACATTGTTACAACCGGCGCTGTTCTGGCGCTGGGCAACACTGTACATCGTGGCGGCTCTCGTGAGGCAATCCTCATGGGGGTTCGCATGCTCGCCCTCGGAGTTGGGCTTGCGACTGCCCAGCTGGTTGTGGACCGGGTTCTGGTCCGGTTCGTCAGCCGTGTCGCGATCCGCGCCTTCGGCGTTGGGTTCGCGGTGGTGTGCGTCATCGCCGCCCCGTCGCTTTGGAAGATGGGCATGCCGGTCGCTTCCGGCATCACAACCTTCGTCGGCCTGTTCTCGGTGGTGGCCGCCACCATCGAGCAGTAGCTGGCAAACCCCGCTGTGGTCCCCCGTGGACCACAGCGGTTTCTCTTTGTATTATTCCCCCACACAACGACATGTTGTATACTTAAATACATGTCATTTATCTTTTCATACCTATCCTGGCATTACTCTAAGGCATTTCTAAACATCTACGGAATTTTTTCAAACTTTTTCTGGATGATATACAGATTCTTTTCTTTGCCACTACTGTTTAAAACATTTTTCTCTCCTTGGCGACACTTAGACGACCAGTACACCAAAAAACTTGATATCCAAGAATTTTTCAGCACCCTGATTGTTAATACCCTGATGCGACTTGTGGGAATGTTTTTCAAACTGGTGGTAATACTCGTAGCAATCGTATTTATAATTGTTATGTCCGTGGTTGAGGCAGTCACCTTCCTTGTGTGGCTTCTTTTGCCTGTTGTAATTGTTTGGCTGATTTACTCTGGCATAACAAAAATATTTTAAATATATGAACCTTCCATTTATTAAAAAATATAGTGAAGCCAACAAGCTAGATGGATTTATGTCTATCGGACTGAGAGAGAAAATAAAGAATGCTTTTATTGACCTAACCCTAGCCTTGTTTATATGGTTTTCTCTCTCCTTCAGTTTTACTCCAGCTTACAGCAATCTTGCTGGAGGACTCTCGCTCATTTTTCTTGGGCTTTCAATACTGCTAATCTGTCTTGAGGGATTTTATTTTGATTTATATTTTAATGATTTGCCTACAATATTTACCGAACCACATTTCAAAACGCACGAAATGACTGGGTCGTATGTCGTCTCGGAGATAGTGAGAAAAATAAATAAAGGAGATGTCGTCTCTGGCTTGTTTCAGTCAACCGCAGGAAGAGTGCTTGCCATCCGCATGGATATCCCTTTAGAGGATTTGGATTCATTTCTAGCAAATAAAAAAACGGCGTTAGGTGTTGGCCAAGTAGAAATCTCAACTGAAGAGAAAAATGATTTGTTTGAGAGTTTTGTTGTATCTGTTTACAAGCAAGACAAAGAATTCAAAGACTTCCTTTTCCGATACTCTATACAGGAAAAAGATCTCGCGGGCACGGCAAGGTGGATAACAAAACAATATGAGAAGGAGAAAAGAGCAAGGAGATGGTGGGGACGAGATAACTTAAGCAAGTTTGGTGGTGTTGGGAAGGACTGGTCTTATGGAAAAGCCTTTATTCTAGAGAAATATGCATCAAAAATAGAAGAGCTTTATGATTTTTCTGCTCATGGACTTGGACATCACACAAAAGAAGTTGATGAGATAGAAAATATAATATCAGGAAGAAAACAAGGAAACATAATGCTTGTGGCTGACGACGATTTACTTAAGATGGACATACTTATTGAGTTTTCCAAGAAAATACTCGGTGGAAAAATCCCCGCTCTTCAGAACAAACTGCTTTTTGTGCTTGATGTTAATAATGTAATCGTAAGTAAAAAAACCAAAGCAGAGTTTGAAGAAGAAATGGTTGGACTTATGAGTGGTGTGAGGAGAGCTGAAAACATAATACTGATTATTCCCAACCTTCCAAGCAACATAATAAACAGTAATGCCTTGAAGAGCGATTTGCTTGGACTTATAGGCCCATATCTTGACTCCTCTTCGCTTCAGGTAATTGCCATGAGTGACACAAAAAACTTCCATGAGTTTATTGAAGCCAACATATCCGCAATGGAAAAATTTGAGACCATGCTTCTCAAGGAAGATACTGAAGATAACCTGGTATACAGCCTTGAAAAAAGAACTGCCGAGCTTGAACAAAAATATGATGTTTTCTTTACATACCCTTCTCTGGTTGCCATAGCCGAAAATGTTTCAAGATACTTCATGGGTCAAATCATCTCCGATAAAGCACAGGATATTTTAGTTGAGTTACCACAGTTCGTCTTGAAACAAAAGAGAAAAATTATTTCAAAAAAAGACGTATTAGACATGATACAAGTCAAAACAGATATTCCAGTTGGAGAAATAACAGAGAAAGAAAAGGATAAACTTCTCAACCTTGAGAAAATTTTGCATGAAAGAGTTATAAGCCAAGATGAAGCTATCACAGCTATCGGCAGTACTCTCCGTCGGGCTAGGTCAGGAATAGAGTCGGGAAGCAAACCCATGGGTTCTTTCCTTTTCCTTGGCCCAACGGGTGTAGGAAAAACTGAAACAGCCAAAGCACTTTCCGAAGTTTTCTTTGACAGCGACAAAAAGATTATTCGACTAGATATGTCAGAGTACAGTGGAGAAGATTCCCTATCAAAACTGCTAGGCTCGTTTGAAACAGGAAAGCAAGGGGTTCTCACATCCATGCTCCGAGAAAACCAGTATGGCGTTCTCCTGCTTGACGAATTCGAAAAAGCTAACACTGAGGTGCACAACCTGTTCCTCCAGATACTTGACGAGGGAATCTTCTCCGACATGGTTGGTAAAAAAGTTAACGCCAGAAACCTTATTATTATCGCCACCTCAAATGCCGGTAGTAATATTATCTGGAACTATGTTAAAGAATCAAAAAACCTTGCAGAGAATAAACAAAAAGTTATAGACCAGATTATAAGTGAGGGACTTTTCAAACCAGAGCTTATAAACCGATTTGATGGAGTTATATTATTCCATCCCCTAAATGATATTCACTTGAAACAGATTGCTTCACTTATGCTAAAGAAACTTGCAAAAAGATTGGAGGAAAAAAGTCTTGAACTTGTTATTACCGATGAACTTCTGGACTACCTTGTACAAAAAGGTTCTGATCCACTGTTTGGCGCAAGACCCATAAACAGAGCGATACAAGATGAGGTTGAGGAAGTCATAGCAAAGAAGCTCATAAGTGGCGACATAAAGCCGGGATCCCAGGTGACACTAACAAAGGATGATTTAAAATAAATGCAAACAAAAAAGCCTGAGGGGCGAACCACTCGTGGCTTTTTGCGTTTCAATGTCTCTCAACACGATGATTAAAACTTTACGTAAGCCGGTTTAACCAACATGCTTGGCACTGTAGCCCATGGATGACAGTCATAACTTACATTAAGTGGACTTGTTCCATAAACTGCAGCGGAAGTCATGTCGGCAGGAATTACATCTGGCAATTCAGCAATTGTTTTTGGCTGTGTTCTGACACCAGTTGCCATGCCCTCTTTCCAAGCATATAGATACTGGCCATCATAAACTATAAGATTAGCGATGGTAACTCCGGTAGATGGGGCCATCCTAAATTCAGCTCGCATTTTGCCGTTCGAAAGATAAATGACGTTTGTACTACGAAACTTTGGGTCCACTTGCTCATACTTACATTCAAAATTACCCTTCTCTGACAGTAAACTCTTAAATGTGGCGGACTTGGAAACAGCATTGTTATTTGTTGTGTCTCCAGAAGCAGTATTATCTGTCGTTGTCGCAATCGTTGTGTTTGCATTATTTACAACCTCATCCTTACCTCTCAAAATAATAGCCCATAAACCAATTAAAACCAGAACCACTATCACAATCCATATTATCTTTTTCATAGTTTATTTGTTCAAAAATAATAATTGCTGTCCTAATAATATTATATATGCCGTAGATAAATGATAATTATTACAAACCATAGTTGTTAGCATATTGACCAAAATAGGATTATTTTGTGTTATAATCAACTCATAAAGTTTATAAAATGAAAAAAATAAGTTTGTTGCTAATTATTATCATACTGTTGATAGCTATTGGTTGGTTTTTTGCAAACAAAGAAAAAGCTGTGGTTGACAAAACTATCGGAACTTATAAAAACTCGAGCCTTGGGATTACCTTTAGCTACCCAAAAATTTTGACCGCGAGCACAACAGACGGAGTTGTGACTCTTCACCACGACATCGCTTATGAAAACCGCGGTGACTGCGACATGATGGGTGACGAAAAAATTTATCCTAGACTGACAGACTTTAGGGTGACAATACAAAAAATGAACAAAAATGTGGTTGACGCCATGAGAACAGTTAGTCCATACATTCCTCAAGAAAATTTTGTTAATAATAAGGTAGTTGTCTCTCCCGGATTTATAGATGCCTTCAAAACCCAGGGGTATGAGGGATATGCCATATATGAAGGTGCTGAAGGGTGTGGTCAGACTACATACTATTTCCCTATTGAAGAAGAGAAGACATTGATTATACATAAGGCATCTATCCAAATTCTATCTGGGGTTATTGCGGAGGAAAAAATGATTGAAGTTCTAGCAGTCCCAGGGGTGATTACAAGAGACAAATCCGATGAGATATTTATTTCTATCCTAAACTCCCTGAAAGTCCAATAGATTGCAAAAATAGATAAAATATGCTATATTTTCGTTGTATTTATTGATTTTATTAGTTAAATATACTTTTTTTGTCTACATACGTAAGAATTAACAACCAAATTCAAGCACCTGAACTCCGTGTCATTATGGAAGATGGTTCTAATCTGGGAGTTATCTCTTTTAAGGACGCCTTGGGTAAGGCCCGAGAAGTTGGCCTAGACCTCATTGAAATCTCTCCAAAAGCAAATCCTCCGGTTGCAAAAATCATGGATTATGGTAAATTTCAATATGCTGAAAATAAGAAGCAAAAGGTGGCCAAAACTAAGGCACACACAGTTGAAATCAAGAATATCCAGGTAAAAGTAGGCACTGGTGACCATGATTTGGAACTCAAAGCAAAGAAGGCTTCTGGTTGGCTAAAGGATGGAAATCGTATAAAAATTGACCTTTTTCTCCCGGGTAGGACAAAATATATGGATATAAAGTTTCTAGAGGAAAGAATGGCTAGAGTTTTAAAACTTATTACAGAACAATATAAAATAGCAGACCCCGCCAAGAAATCACCAAAAGGACTAAGTATAATTATTGAGAAAGCATAAAATTATCATGAGCACAAAAACAAACAAATCGTTTACAAAGAGATTAAAGGTTAGCAAGAATGGCAAAATTTCAGCCAGAAAAGCTGGTCAGAACCACTTTAATGCAAAGGAGGACCGAAGGTCACAACTAGCAAAAAAGAAGGGGGTATCGTTTACTATTAGCAATAAGGATAGGGCACACTACATAAAGTAGAATTACTAATCTCTAATTTCTAAAAAAATACAATGACACGCGTAAAGAAGGCAGTTAATGCACTAAAAGGAAGAAAGAATGTTTTAAGAAAGGTTAAGGGTTTTAGACATGGAAGAAGTACAAAGGAGAGACAAGCAACAGAAGCACTTTTTCATGCTGGAACTTATGCCTTCGCCCACAGGAGAGACAAGAAGGGTGACGCAAGAAAGCTTTGGAATGTAAAAATATCTTACGCCTCAAAAGAAATCGGCACATCATACAGCAAGCTTATTGGGGCTTTTAAGAAAAAAGGAATTCTTTTGGATAGAAAAATACTGGCCACACTTGTAGAAGAGAACCCAGAAACATTTAAAAAAGTAGTTGAGTTTGCTAATACAATAACTCCTGCTAAAACAGTTAAGGAAACTGTAACAAAATAACTACATAAGGTTACCCTATGCAACAAAAATTCCGGCCATGGCCGGTTTTTTGTTTTATAGCTTATATACTTCCCCTCTTTCTGGATACAGAGCGTCCACCTCAAGTTCATCCCGCAGTCGCTGAACAAGGTGGGTTGAGGCACTTGGCTCACCCATGACCACAAAAACTTTTTTGACACTCTCGGCAGTATCCGAAACCAAATCAACTAGTCCATCAGAATCTTTGTGTGAAGAATATCCGGAAATCATTTCTATTCTAGCTTTTATCGGAATGATACTCCCGTTTATATCAACTGATTTTGGCCTCTCTTGGATTCTCCTGCCCAAAGTCCCAACAGCCTGGTAGCCCATAAGAAGTATGGTACTACTAGGATCAGGGAGAAAATGCATCTCGTGCCACAACACTCTCCCCCCAGTAGACATGCCTGAGCCAGCAATGATTATCTTTGGGTTTGATATATTTGCGATTTCTTGTGAATCCCGTGAACCATGAGTGATATTTAGTTTAGGAAAGTTAAATATATTATCTCCAGATTTTATTTCCTGTTGAACTTCAGCATTGAAATCTTTCTTTGAATGAGAGTATATTTCTGTAACTTTTTGACCCAAGGGAGAATCCAGAAAGACCGGAACTGATGGAATCTTCCCCTGCTCTATTAAGTTATTTAATTCATACAGAACAACCTGGGTTCGTTCTATGGAAAAGGCAGGTATAACCAGAGCGCCCCTCTTTTCTATGGTCTCGGTTACAATCTGACGAAACCTAGCGTCTCTCTCATCTTTTGGTTCATGGTTTCTGTCACCATACACACTATCAACAATCAGGTAGTCTGCGTCTGTGATTTTCTCTGTGTCACGAAGTAGTGGTGCGGGAGAGTTACCAGAGTCACCTGTAAAAACTATCTTTTTGCCACCGTGGTAAAACTCATACATGGAAGCCCCGAGGATATGCCCAGCATCTTTTGCAAAGACAGAAAACTCATCATTAATTTTCGTATGTGTATGATAAGGAATTGCCCTCCATTGTGAGAAGGTTTGGTTGTAATCTCCTACATCATAGAGGGG
>Ga0076161_120_pt1 | contig 13665 bp, 13 predicted proteins | sample RifGroD1_FD_68208 | JGI IMG/M metagenome (GOLD analysis project Ga0076161, IMG submission 68208) | Parcubacteria bacterium GW2011_GWD1_40_9
CAGTCGGAACTGAGTTTGATTTTCCATTTCCATACAAAATTTTATATTCAGTGCCAGCAACGTCTGACTCAGCACCAGTGCCACAGGATATTTTCCTTGAATCAGCGTTTTGTAAGAGCCTGAATGTTTGGGAGTCATCTATGTTGTAAATGATAACTCCATCCATTTTTAATGCATTTATTATATGTCTTTTTTCAGATAAGAAATTCTCCGTATCACTGAAGGATTCAACGTGCGATGGCACTTCTCCGATAGCAGTCATAACTAATATATCAATAGATAAAAGAGAACTAACAAAGCTCAAATCCCCAGGTTTGTCTCCGTCCATCTCCAGGATTAACCATTCTGGATATTTTACTTTCCATATTATTGGCAATAAACCCCATAATATGTTTTTGACAAGTTCTAGTGGGGTTGATACACCATAGGATGAGCCCATGATAGTTAGAGGCACACCGAGCTCTGCGGTAAAACTTTTCTCGCTTTTTCGAACAAAATATTCTTTTGACAATACAAGGTAGATAGCCTCTTTTGCCAAAGTCTTACCAACACTTCCAGAAATGGCAATAATTTTTGGTCTGTACTTTTTCAGTATAATTTGCGCCTCGTACTGAAAAATCTTTTTTGCTGTTTTTTTTAGATAATCCATAAGCAAGTTGAAAGTTTATAAAGTCGAAAGTCCATAAAGTAATGCAAATCAATTCTCCTACTTTATAGACTTTAAGGACTTTTGACTATTACCTATCCGGTGGTACTTCATAATAATTAATAAGAAACTTTACTATATCATTAAAGGGCTTAGATAGGGTCTCTGAGCCATACCTTGCTCCCTTTGGGTTTATAGTATACAAGAAAACAATAAACTTTGGGTTATAGGCGGGGAAATAACCTATAAATGTATGTATGAACTCGTCTTCTGCATAACCGCCCGCTTTTGCTATTTGGGCTGTACCTGTCTTCACAGCTATGCTGTAGTTCGGTATTCGCAAGGTCCCCTCAAGAAGAACTTTGTCCACACTGTGTACAAGCATTCTCGTAACCTCTTCTGTAGTTTCTCTTTTCAAAACCCTCCTGGTGATTTCTGGCTCAATGCTGTCCGATATTCCGATTTTATAATTTATCTGCTTCACTATGTGTGGCTTCACTAGCACCCCCCCATTTGCAATAACTGCAAGTGCCCTAACTGTACTTATGGGTGTAAGAGCGATACCTTGTCCGAAGGAAGCAGTGGCGTGTTCTATGTCTCTGGGGCTTTTGAGATTATCAACTAAGTTTCTACCTTCATTTGGTAAGTCTATCTCTGTCTTCTCATTTAAACCAAAACTATACATGTACTCAGTAAAAAGTTTATTTCCAAGAAGTTTTTCTACATGAGCCGCACCAACATTGAGTGACTGTGACAAGACATCCTGCATTGAAACAACCCCCCTTTCCTTCCCGTCAAAGTTTGAGATTTTTTTATTGTTTATAATGACAAAACCCGAATCATAATATGTTGATTTTGCTGTTATAACACCCGCATCAATACCACTAGCTATTGTTAGTGGTTTGATTATAGAACCCATTTCATAGACACTCTCAACTAAAGGGTTAGAAAATATGGAAATGTTCTTCTGCTCTTGTGGATTGTTCAAATCAAATGTGGGAAAAACTTCCAGTGCATATATTTCTCCGTTACTTGGATTCATAATAATTCCACCAGTAAGGTCAGATGACCATTTCTCAGAAATATTTGCCAGTGCTTCTTGCAAGTATGTTTGGGTGGTGGGCTCTATAGTTGTTACAATATCCGCCTCAATTTTTGAGTCCTCTTTTGTTGCGTTTTTTATATCAGAAAAGATTTGGGCAAAGAAGTTCACAAATGCGCCATCACTTCTCAGTAGTTCCTTTTCATACTGCCTTTCAAGTCCATACCGTCCAGCATATTCATCACCCTTGAAACCCATCATTCCCACAACATGCGAAGCCGTGTTTCCCCCGGGATAAAACCTCCAGCGTTCCTTAAAAACCTGAAGTCCGGGTATCTTCAGGTCAGCAATCTTTTGGCCAATATCCAAATCAACTCGTGTGGCCACCTCTTCATATGGGTCCCCCTTTTTTGTGGCTTTGGTCATGAAAACATCACGAGGAATAGGCAAAAGCTCATTTATCTTGCTATAAACTAAATCCGGGTCTGTCAAAACTCCAGGATTAACAGCAACAATATAACCCGATTTTAGAGTTGCAGCAGAAACTAAAACACCGTCTTTATTCTGAAAAAAAATAGTCCCCCTACTGAAAATGTTTTTTGATGTAGAGGAGTATTGCTTGTTAGCCTTGTTTACATACAAATCATTATCCACTATCTGGAGAAAATATAATCTGCCAACTAGAAGTAGTGCAAAGACAAAAAAACATATTGAGATAAAACGAGTACGCATGGAGTGGTTTGACTTCATCTAAAACATTCTAACAGCTAGTTACTCAAGTAAGCAACTTCTGTCGATGGATTCCTGGAGATATACGCCTTGGTTTGACTCTCCTTAAAACCTAGAGAGTGTGCCACGGCCAAAGTAACTGTATTTCTTTTTGCTATATATTGAAATTCCTGACTACCAATAGACAGGGTAAGCGCGGAAGCTTCGTTTTCCAAGTTCTGACGAGCCACAACATTTCCTATTGTAGTTCTAACAAAATACATATAAAAACCAACAAAAAAGACGAGAACAATAACAAGCCCCCAAAATATTTCCCTCTCTCTATTCAAATGTAGTACTTTGTCTACCATATATTTATTTAAATTTTTTCTATTATTCTAAGTTTTGCGCTTCTTGCTCTTGGGTTTTGTTTAGTTTCTTCTTCACCTGGTACTATAGGCTTCTTTGTCACTCGCCTTGCTACACCTTCATCTTCTTTGTTTTTAAAAAATTGTTTTACAACCCTGTCCTCTAGACTATGAAAGGATATAACCGCTAACCTCCCTTTTCCACAAAGCCTCTGAAAGCCCTTCGTGATACCTTCCTTCAAACTTTCTATCTCGTCGTTCACTGTTATTCTCAATGCTTGAAAAGTCTTTGTGGCTGGATGAATTTTGCGTGTGTGATAGAACTTTGGTGTAGCCCCTTTAATAATCTCTACTAAATCAAATGTGGTTTCGATTGGCTTGGTTTCTCTCCTCTGGGCGATTGCTCTTGCTATCTTCCAGGCAAACTGCTCTTCTCCATAACCCTCCAAAATAGCCCGTATATTTTCCTCATCCCAAGTATTCAAAATTTCTCTTGCAGTAAGGTCGGACTCACTAGGTTTCTCCTTGAATGACATTATCAACGGCTCATCCTTCTGAAAACTGAATCCTCTGCCTGAATCCTCAAACTGATTTGAAGACAATCCAATGTCGAGCAGAATCTTATCAACCGTTTCAAGGCCGAGACCTTGGAGGATTGAGTCAATGTTTCTGAAACTCCCCTCCACATATTTCACATTGCTATTGTGAGAGCTGAGTCTCAATTTTGTTCTCTCAATGGCACCAGGATCTAGGTCGATACCTACAATAGTGACTGAGTTTCCAAACCTTTTTGAAACTTCCTCACTATGCCCCCCTCCACCCAGAGTTCCATCAACAAAAACATCACCACTTTTTATATCTAAACCATCTATTGCTTCATGTAAAAGAACTGACTTGTGAATCATATGAATTTCTAGTTTCTAATTAATCTAATTTCTAAATAATGTCTAAACTCCAATTTCTAAAGTTAATTTTAGTTATTGATTATTGGGATTTATTTAGTAATTAAAAATTAGTAATTAAAAATTTATATCACTCCTACCTGCCCCAACTTTTCGGCCAGTGTGTCTGCCTGCTTTTCTACCACTTTCTTGTACTCACCCCATGTCTTCTCATTCCAGATTTCAACTCGACTGGAAACCCCTATCACCACCACCTTACTTTTCAAATTTGCTCTATCTCGTAAAAACTCTGGAATTAAAATACGACCTATTGAGTCAACCTCTGCCTCTGTTGCTCCGGCAAACATGTGCCTTGAGAAACTTCTACTGTCGGCCTGACCGATTGAAGATTGATTTAATTTCTCTTCAATTTTCAGCCACTCCTTCTGGGTAAACACAAACAAGCAGGAATCAAGTCCAGGAGTCACCACAATTTTTTTCCCCATTTCAGAACGAAACTTCGCTGGCAGCGAGAGACGATTTTTGTCATCTATTGTGTGTGTGTATTCTCCTATTAACATGGATGATTTTGTTAAAAATTTTCAAACGTAGTGAGAATAATTGTTTTACAAAATCTCCACCCCTCACCCAGACCAATGAATAAATTATTGTTGTAAAATTTATTACAATTAATTATTTAAACTACTGGGTGAGGGGTTGGGAATCTCAAAAGGTCACAGACTTTCGAGATTCCCACTTCTTCCCACTTGATATATATTATATACCACTGCATCCCACCGTCCAACACTATTTACCACCTTATCTGTGGATAACTTTGCTACATAATAAGGTTTTTGATACGAAAAAGACCGGCACACCCCTCGCAAGGAGCATGTCGGCCACGGTTTACGGCTATTGCCGTGTTGTCAGAGAAATATATCCCCGAAGGCCCTCGATTATGGCCTGGTTGATGAGAGAACAACTGGGAGCCCTATACTACAAGCCGCCGGGCTCCCCTAGAAACGGCACTAGATTGCAATGCGTACAATTGGACTCCTAACAACAAACCACCGAGTCCATGGGGTGGTAACAATTATACCACAATTTCGAAAGAAAGTCAGTCCGCAGTGCTGGTGCCACAGATCACGAAGCACACGGGCCCGTACGAACCGCGGTACACTTTCCGCGGACTGACGATGGGCAGATCGGTCCCACACGAACTCGCTTTCTTCGCCAGAGTGGCGCAGTTTGCGTCGTGTCTATCCCGAACCCCACTATTACCAGTTTAGCACACTACCTAAAATAAGTCAAGTCTTTTTGATGTGTGTTTCTTCCTACTCGAAAAAATGGCCTAAATAGACCAAAATTAAGAAACTATTGGGTAGGTGTAGAAACGAGCAGAATTGCCTCAGATGCAGGCGCTTTTCTACAGAATATCTTTTGCAAATTAATATGTAAACATATAAAACTTTCAAATTTGGATGAAATTCGAGGCGGACGAGAAAAAGAATCCGAGTCTTACTTGCTGTAAGATGAGGATTGTTTTTTGAAGTCCAACAAAGAAGTTCGCCAAATTTGAATGTTTTACTTAGGGCGCATAAGGGGAAAGGCTTGCAACTCGCGTAATGGCCTATCCACCAATACCGCAAACAGTCGCTCACCAAATCCAAATCCACACGTTGGTGGCATGCCGTGTTCTAGCATTTCTACAAACTCATAGTCTGCCATCATTGCCTCAGTATCTCCCCTATCTATCATTTTTTGTTGCAATTCAAATCTTTCTCTTTGGTCAATTGGGTCATTCAATTCTGAAAAGCCATTGCCCACTTCGCTACCAGCAATAATCGGCTGAAATCTCTGGACTGTTTTTCTGTCAGGATTGCTCTTAGCTAATGGTGAGACAAGAACCGGATGGTTTATGAGGAAAGCCGGACCACTGATGTTTTTTCTACAATATTTCCACAGAGTATCCATAAGACGCTCTTTATTATTTCCATCATATTTAACCTTGAGTTCATCTAGACGTTTTGCCATTTCTTCTTCTGTGGCAGTTTGAATATCCACACCAGTTTGCTTCTTTATCTCCTCTCCATAGTCAACCTTTTGCCACTCGTTTGCCAAATCAAAGGTGTGTCCTCTTGATGTAAACTCTGTCTTACCAAAGACCTCTTTGGCAATTTCTATATACATCTCACGCACAAGCTCCATACCATCATTAAAATCTGCAAAAGACCAGTAAAACTCCATGTTGGTAAATTCTTGCAGGTGTTCTGGACTGGAACCCTCGTTTCGATAAACTCGTCCTATCTCAAATGTTTTTGGAAAGCCACCAGCCATAAGTCTCTTCTGCCATAATTCACCAACAGAGATTCTAAGATAAACATCTAGGTCAAAGTCGTTGTGATGAGTTCCAAACGGAGTTGCTTCAGCACCGCCAGTAGTTGTTTCAAGAGTTGGTGTCTCCACTTCAAGAAAACCTGTGTTTTTCATAAACTCTCGCGTTGCGTCCCAAAACTTTGATTTCTTCAGTATCAAGTCCCTTAGCTCATCATTCATGACGAAATCTAGGTATCGCTTTCTGTATCTCTCCTCAACATCTTGGAGTCCGTGCCATTTCTCAGGGAGAGGCAAGAGTGATTTGCTTGCCATTATCCAGGAGTCAGCCATAACAGAAGGCTCACCTCGCTCGGAAAGTATGGCCATGCCCGTCACAGAAATAAAATCCCCCACATCGACTGTGTCAGTAAATAATGCGAATGACTCGTTTTTCAAAATATCCTTTTTAATGATTGCCTGAATGCGATCGGTGCCGTCAAAAAGAACTGCAAAGAGGATAGCCCCTTGTCCACGAATAGCCATAACCCTTCCTGCAACAGAAATAGCTACACTGGTTTTTGTCTGTGCGTCAAAATTTGTTTTTAAAAATGTGATTGGAAAATCTCTCGGAACTTTTGCCGGATATGGATTAATTCCAGCTTTTTTTAGAATATCCAATTTCTGCAATCTTGCAGACCTTATTTCATCTATAGATGCCATAAAGTAAGTATAAAGTAAAAACTACTTAATATCTACTATTGTGTATGAAATTTCTCCAGATGGTGCCTCGAAAGAAAACTTGTCCCCCTTTTTCTTGCCAAAAATAGCAAGACCAAAGGGTGACTTGATAGAAATTTTATTTTCCACAACATTGGCCTCCTCAGAGCCAACAATGTTGTAACTAAACTTTTTACCATCTTTCTCTACCGTAACAACCGAACCGACATTTACTAAACCAGTGTGACTTCCAGAGACGATAGATGCGTGTTTCAAAAGATCCTCGAGTTTTGCTATTCGGTCTTCAACAGTTGCCTGAACATCTCTTGCTTCATGATATTCTGCGTTTTCTGACAAATCACCAAGTGACTTTGCATACTCTAGACTTTCTGCCACCTCTTTTCTACGAGTACTCTTAAGCATAGCAAGCTCCTTTGTAAACTCGTCAAATTTCTCCTGAGTCAAATATTCGTGGTCGTTTTTCATGTTGTGAATGTTAAATAATTGCCGAAAGTGTAGCAAAAAAACCGTCTATGGTCAATTTACAATAAATCTTGTTGAGCCAAAACCTTTTCAGAGCACCCGCAGGCTTCCAGCACGGTTCTGTCAAGGCACCCCGTTCTTGACAGATGGAAGCCGAGGACCAGAGTGAGTCATTCGCTGGAATGACGAGCGCCTCTGAAAAGGTCTTGGTGAGAAAAAGATTTATTATCATTTCAAATACTCACTAGCATAAATAGCCATCCAGTTGAAAAAACCCTGCATAACAAGTGTGGCACTAAATTGATTATTGCGTGAGCCTCTCTCCATAACTACAGCATAGGCATATTTAGGATTCTTATATGGCCAGAAACCAACTACCCAGGAATTTACCTCATCCTTTGCGACACCGATTTGTGCAGTTCCAGTTTTTGATGCAATTTCAACAAATGGAAAATTGATCGGTGCGGATGTTCCTTCCGTCACACCAAGACGCATACCTTCTTTTACGATTGTGTAAAACTTTGGGTCCAGGTCATTTGTTTCTGTTATTTTCGTTTTATTACTCTTTCCGTCTACCATAAGATATGTAGGAGTAAGTAAGATTCCTTCGTTTGCAATAGCTGAAACCGCCCTGACGGCTTGAAGTGGAGTTACCTGAAAACCATACTGACCAATAGCTGTGTTATATGTGTCTCCCACTCTCCACTCTTCACCATTGAAATTTTTCTTTTTCCATTCTGGGTTGGGAATAGTACCGCCACTTTCTCCTGGAAAATAAACTCCAGTCGTAGTGCCAAAGCCAAACATGCTTGTATACTTCTCTATGTTTGCTATACCTATACCCTTCTGGTCTTTATACCCTCCGGTTACTTCATAAAAATACACATTAGAGGAAACAGCAAGTGCATGTCTTAGGTCAACATAGCCATGTGCCTTCCAGTCCACAAAAACCGAGGGTTTATCAGGGAAAAAGGGATTTGGTATGGTAATAGACCCCGTACTTAGAATTTGTTTTGTAGGACTAATAACACCCTGGTCCAATACCCCCATGGCAATAAAGAGCTTCATGATTGACCCTGGGGTATAAAGTCCACTTATTACCCGATTTAGAAAAGGGTGGCTCTTTGATGCAATCCACTCATTTATTTTTTTACTATCTGAACCATTGGTCATGACCCCAGAATCATATTCTGGAAAGTTACTACTTGCTAAGATTTCCCCAGTACGAACATCCATAATAACCCCCGCTCCACCACGATATCCTGCTCTATTTGCGATATCCAGAAGCGAGCGGTTGAGTTGTCTCTGAAGTCTGACGTCAATAGAGAGATTTATGTTTTCTCCATCTTGAGGGGGTTCAACAACACTCTCGGAAATAATATTCCCTTTTACATCTGTTTCTATTATCTTGGTACCATTTTTTCCACCAATCCTGTCACTGTAGATTTTTTCTATACCATCTTTTGCATCATATGAGTCCCGATAATAGAAACCACTTGAATCTTTTGTCGGATATTTAATATATCCAAGTATGGTTGATAGTCCGGTTGAAGTTGCATATACACGTAAAGAATAGTCTGTTGTTTCTGGATTAATATCATTCCACACCAAAGGGGTATTGTTTCTATCTAAAATAAGTCCCCTGTCAGCAAAAATAAGTGTCTTGTGTAAGCTGTTGTTATCACTCCTGGCTCTGTATGACTCCCCATCAACTATTTGAAGACCCCAGGTCCTATACGTAAATACACACCCAACAAAGATAATAAAAAAAATCATCAACCCAAATACTGTGTGTGGAATAGGTCTTTCTATACGACCCTCAAACTGGCTGGTATCAAAAGCTGGTAAGTTTTTTGAGTCAAGAAAAATTTCATCAGGGTCAATATCCCGATTGCTCCGATAATCTTTCTTCTTAAATATTTTTATTATTTGACGGAACATATTATGTTCTTATTCGTGTCTTAATAAACATGGTTATAATAAGAAAAACCAATGCGAAAGTAAGAGCTGTGTGTGGGAAGACATACCTTACTGAATACAAAACATCAAACAAAAAAGCAAAAAACAAAATTTCAAAATATGTTTGAAAATATATTGTCAGAGTGACCAGAGCTAAAACCGAAACCCACCAAGGGAGAGTCACAACCACTACAAAGGTTATGAAAAAAAAGATAACTCTTAAAAGGAAAGGGTGCATTAAATTATAATAACACAAACAGAAAGCCCACCGAAGCAGGCTCCTGCAACGGCGGGCGGGGGCCCCCATCTTCCTAGTGAAATCTTCGCCAGATAGCAACGAAGACAAAGACAATGGGGCCAATAACAATGTCGGCCTGGTGAAGGCTCTCACGCGTGGGGTGGTATTCAACCCCAAGCACCTTGAGGAGGAGTAGCCCCGTCAGAAGGGCCGGGACAATGTGCGCGCGGAGAAGTCCGTGCGTGTGCACTTCTTCCCCGCTAATCATCCCAGCAAACACGCATAAAAACCAGAACCCTGGACCGAGAGCAATGTAGCCTAAGGCTACAAAGCCCTCAATTACACAGATGATGGCAATAGCCACCATACAAGTGCGCAAAGACATAAGCCCCCCATGGACACATCAGGGGCGCAGCGCCCCCGAACCTACTAAAATAGTATAACAAAACCTGAAAAAGTCAAAGTATCTACTTGCTTTCTACAAAGACATACTTGGTTGCGAAAACATTTACTGGAACTCGTATATATATGGTTTTGAACGAGCTCTGAGAACTGACATCAATATAGTAAACACTACCAACCATAGAAGGAGAAAATCTTGGATAAAGAAAAACATCTCCCCAAACAATATCGGTGTCTTTGGGTACTTCAAGTTTCATATTGGCACCACCGAGACCTTGTAGTTTATACATTGCTCCTGTTCGCGAAAGTGTCGTTTCTTGCTCCAATCCTCCGTTTGAAAAAAGCTCAACAAGAGAAGTGCTTGGAGTAACATTTTTGATGAGACCCACAATAATATTATCCGATATATATACTGGACTACCAAGAGAAACTCCATCTTCTGAACCAGCATCAATAACAAAAGTATCGTATGGAGAATAAGGTGGTTTCGATAAAACACGGGAAACAATCCTACTTGCATTCTCTCCGCGTCCCAGCTTACTTTTCATATCCTCAAACTCTTTTAATAAAACCTGGTGGTCCACCTCGGTCATCCTAAGGCCCACTATCTCCTGTTTAAGTGATAAGTTATCTTCTATGAGCGATTTCTTTGAAACAAAATAACCACCAATGCTTGAGAATGGTCTAGTTATCACATCACGAACAAGCCAGAGAGGCTTAGAAACTGTAAGAGAGAGAGAACGAGAAAAATTTGGAAACAAATATACAAATAAACTAAAGAAGCAAAACAATACAACAGCAAGAACAACTTTTCCCCAATGCTTGTACTTCGGTTTACTTTTTAGGAGGTAATTCATCTTCGTTTGCTATTAATACATCTTTATATTTCTCAAGATTCTCAAGTATAATTCCCGTTCCCCTACAGACCGCAGTCAGCGGGTCTCCGGCAATATGCACAGGTATTTTTGTATATTCAGTAATAATCTCAGCCAGACCCTTTATCAGCGCACCACCGCCAAAAAGATAAATACCTCTTTGCATTATATCCGAAAGAATCTCGGGCGGAGTTATTTCCAGAACCTCTTTTATTGATTCAATCAAGGTATCGATGGATTGCGATATGGCTTCACGAATATCAGAATCTGTTATAACCACCTCTCTTGGAAGACCGGATATGAGGTCTCTGCCTTTTATTGATGCTTCAAGTGGTGTTTCACCAGGAAGAATAGCCCCGATAGAAATCTTGATATTTTCTGCAGTTTTTTCTCCAATAAGAATCTTGAATTCACTTCTGACATAAGAGATGATGTCTGTATTTAACTTATCTCCAGCAATACGAAGATTTTTTGAACGGACCACACCTCCGAGAGAAATAACCGCAATATCTGAAGTTCCTCCACCAATATCTATAACCATGTTTCCTATCGGCTCTAAAATAGGAAGCCTAATGCCAATAGCTCCAGCCATAGGTTCTTCCACAATATAAACTTCTGTTGCTCCAGCATTTTTTGTGGCGTCCCTCACTGCTCTCGTCTCAACGTTTGTGATTCCAGATGGAACACCAACCACAACCCTCGGACCGAGCAACTTCTTATTATCCTTTTGGGCTTTGTTGATGAGATACGTTATCATTTCCTCTGTAACTTCAAAATCAGAAATGACTCCATCGACCAGGGGTCGTACTGCAACAATGTGCCCTGGTGTTCTACCGAGCATTTGTTTTGCATCTTTACCGACGGCCACAACACGACCGGTCTTTTGGTTCACAGCAACAACAGAAGGCTCGTTTATGAGAATCCCCTTGCCACTCAAATAAACCAAGGTGTTAGCCGTGCCAAGGTCAATGCCAATGTCATTAGAGAGGTATCTCTTTATTTGTTGTAAATAATTGAACATTAAGATACGAATGTTAAATCTGAGTAGCTACGAATGTCAACGAATGAAACTTAAAACTAATTCGTATACATTCGTTAATTACCCTGACCTTTTTTCGTATCTTCTATACTAGCACATGTTTAAAAAATCTCTACTTAGGGTTGACAAAATAAAAATAAGGTGCAAAGTAATATCAGAACACCACACAAGAGGAAAGGCGTATGCAACAATATTCGACAACCAAGAAGATGTTGGGCGCCGCCGAAATCATCGAAATGAGCGGGGTCGGTGGTCTAACACAAGCAAGTGAGCTTGTTGGAAAAAAGACGGCAATCGCAATGCTGATCTTACAACTAAGACACAACCTGGGTCCTGGTTCCACCCCAAACAGCAGCGATGACGCCGACAGTAGGATTCTCAAGGTTTTAGACCAGGAAGGCTTGGGGTAAAACAAAACATGGCTCTTTGATACCCCACTACGCACGCCCACACAAGAGCACGCCAGCTCTTCGGGGCGTGCTTTTTGTTTATTTAGAAATTAGAAATTAGAAATTTTTCAGTGCCTCTCCGACTGAAATTAGTTTTGAATCATTTTCTGTTCGCATCTTCACCTCCACTTTATCTTCTGCAATTGTCTTATCACTGACCACAAACCTAACTGGAATGCCAATCAAGTCAGAATCAGCAAATTTCTCCCCAGCTCGCAAGTCACGGTCATCATACAAGGCCTCAATACCCTTGTTTTGTAAGTCTGTATAAAGTTTATCAGCAAAGGCAAGTGTTTCTGGTTTATCTCCCAGCCTCACTAGATGCACACTAAATGGTGAGACCTCTTTTGGCCAGACGATGCCCTTGTCATCTGACAAAATTTCTACAATCGTACCCATGAGACGACCCAAACCTATACCATACGAACCCATAAGAACAACATTGTCTTTCCCTTTTTCATCCTTGTATTTCAAATCGAATGGTTCTGAAAATTTTGTTCCCAAGGTAAAGATGTTTCCAACCTCAATAGCTTTTCTCTCAACAAAATCCCCAACTAGTCCCAAATCTTTTTTTAAATCTTCATTATAAATCTCCTTATTTACCACCACGCGATTTTCGTCCATTTTTAACCCTTTTCCTTCATCTTCTTTACTGATATAAATGATATCTTCTCCAGCATCGCAAAGAGTTTGAAACTCATGAGAGAATTTTGAAAAAGTCCCCCCAGATGCATATGTTATATATGTTTTATCTCCTATACCGGCACGATTAAAAATATTTTTGTAGGCCTCTTTGGCTTTATTGTAGAAATCAAGATGCTCTGATTCGTTTCTTGAGAAAGAATATAAGGCTTTCCAATAAAATTCTCTACCTCGCATGATTCCAGACTTACTTCTTACTTCATTTCTGAAAATTTCCTTGAAATCGTAAGGATAAATTGGCAAGTCCTTATATGAAGATATGTACTGTCTTAAAATGTTTGAGTAGGCTTCTTCGTTGGTGAAGGATAAGCCAACTTCTCCTCCGCTTTTTAGTTTTGTCTTAAACCAGTTGTCTACAATATTATCATCCCAGCGATTTGTCTTTTCCCACACCTCCCTGCTCTGAAAAGCGGAGGTTTTCATTTCTATCCCCCCAATAGCATTCATTTCCTCCCTAATAATATTTTCAATTCTTTTTATTACTTTAAGACCTAGTGGTAAGTATGAATACACCCCAGCCATCTCCTTGTGAATAAATCCTGCTCTAATAAGGAGTTGAGCATTCTTAGATGTTTCATCGGAGGGCACATCCTTACGTGTTTTTGTAAAAAGTTGTGATTGTCGCATAATATACGAAAATCATACGAATAATTACGAATGTCAACGAATGAATGTTTCAAATTCGTATACATTCGCAACTACCCTGATCTCTATTCGTATCTTTTATTCTACAGTAAAAAAAATTTTTGAGCAAAAAGAATAGGCTGGCGCCAAGAGGGGGGTAGTCCTCAGCGCCAGCCCGTGGGTGGGGTGGAAGTTGTTCAGCACTCCCCGGTATGA
>Ga0076161_123_pt1 | contig 9922 bp, 10 predicted proteins | sample RifGroD1_FD_68208 | JGI IMG/M metagenome (GOLD analysis project Ga0076161, IMG submission 68208) | Parcubacteria bacterium GW2011_GWD1_40_9
CTAATACAGATAATCGGCCGAGCTGCTAGAAATGTGGATGGTAGGGTTATTTTGTATGCAGACCACATGACCCAGTCAATCGAGAGGGCAATAGGGGAAACAAGTCGTCGTCGTGCATTGCAGGTGGCATACAACAAAGAGCATGGCATAACTCCAAAGACGATTATAAAAAAGATTCAAGATATAACAGAACAGATGAGAACCGAACATGCAAAGACGGTCAGTGGTTTACTTGAAATAGATAAGAAAATGTTTGAGAAGGATCGAACCAGGCTTATTAGACAGAAGGAAAAACAAATGGATGGAGCTGTAAAAATTTTGGACTTTGAGACGGCGGCCATATTGCGTGACGAGATTCTCGAGCTTCAAAAACTTATTACACAACCAAAACCTACAAAAAAGAAAAAACAAATATACGAATAACCGGTCAGCAACGGGCTGACCGGTTTGTGTTTCACTCGCGGACGTACAGGGGGTGCGATTTTAGTATGGAAGCAGATTTTTCCAGCTAAAATAGCGTAGGCGCAAGGTTCTTCCATGAATAATTGGAGCACCCCACTTGGTTAGAGACACCAAGAGTTTGTTATCTCGCTCCTTGATCGAGTGAACCCTGATTCCTTCCCACCTGTAGATTGTGGCAAAACACTCCATCCTCTTATGTCTGGTGGTTTTGTCGTCATCCTCGACGTTCCACCTAACATGCATTCCGATTTCCGGTATGCACTTATGCATGGCTACCTGCCTTTCGAGTGTAAGGTCCTGTAAAACATTATCACTTGCCTTGATGGTGTCAAATAGTCATGTGTGTTAATATCTCCCTATACACCCCATATATGAAGCCCATGGGAGTGTCTTTGCGTATCAATATGGTAAAAAAAGAAAAACAAGATTTAATCATTGTTAAAGGTGCACGCACCCACAATCTTAAAAATATCACTGTAGAAATACCACGAAACAAGATGGTGGTTTTTACGGGTCTCTCGGGTTCAGGAAAATCCTCTCTAGCCTTTGATACTATTTTTGCGGAAGGTCAAAGACGGTATGTTGAATCTCTGTCATCATACGCCCGACAGTTTTTACGACAAATGCAGAAGCCGGATGTAGATGAGATATCTGGACTTTCACCGGCTATTTCCATAGACCAAAAATCTCGTTCAAATAATCCACGTTCTACTGTGGCTACTATCACAGAGATTTATGATTACCTACGCATTTTGTATTCTCGAATTGGCCACCCACACTGTCTTGTCTGTGGAGATGAAATAAAAAAACTTTCAAACGAAGAAATAAAAAACTTTGTTCTAGAGAAGATAGATGTAAAGAAAAAACATTTGGCTGGTAGTACAAAAAAGATTCCACTCCCAATGTATGTGGAAGTATTTTCACCGATTGTTTCTGGTAGAAAAGGAGAATATTATCAGTTGCTTTATGACTTACTAGGTAAGGGCTACTCACATGTTTTGGTGGATGGGGTGAGAAAATCCCTACGAGACAGAATAGAACTTTCGAAGACCAAGAGGCATAGCATAGATGTCTTGGTTGATAGTATTTCTCTACTAGACTTTAAAACAGATGTTAAGGGTGCAGAAGAAAGACTTTCGGAAGATTTGGAGAAGGCTCTTCAGGAATCAGATGGAAAGGTTAAAATAATGTTTCGCGATGTGGCACAGGAATCCAATAAGGGTTATGTACCTGAAGAGTTTTTTATGTCATCAAAACTTTCCTGTCCGAAAGATGGATATTCCTACCCAGAAGTTGAACCAAGGTTGTTTTCCTTTAACTCCCCATATGGTGCATGTCCAGAATGTAATGGTTTGGGTACAAGGCATTTCTTCGGTAAGGAGCCGTGTCCCAAGTGTAACGGTGCGCGACTTCGTGAAGAAGCACTACATGTGACAATTGGTGGCAAAAATATTGTGGAACTGACAGCCATGTCTATAAGGAATGCATGTGATTTTGTGATGGGACTCAAGCTGACAGAGCGTGAGGTAAATATTTCAAAAGTGGTAATGCGAGAAATAGAATCTAGACTACTCTTTATGATAAATGTGGGTATTGAATATTTGTCACTAAACAGAAGGGCACACACTCTCTCTGGCGGAGAAGCCCAGCGCATTCGTCTTGCCTCACAACTTGGTTCTGGGCTTGTGGGGGCTTTGTATGTTCTAGACGAGCCAACAATAGGCTTACACTCTCGAGATAACGACAGGTTGGTTAAAACTCTTCTCAATCTTAGGGATTTAGGTAATACCATTATCGTGGTGGAACATGACGAGGATACTATTTTTGCTTCTGACTATATTGTTGATATTGGTCCAGGGGCGGGAATTCATGGTGGACATGTGGTGGTTTCCGACTATTTGGATGAGCTTATTACTGCGAAGAAAAATGACTCAGGTTCTGTTACCCTAGACTATTTGCGAGGGGACAAGGTTGTAGAAGTTCCCGAAGAGAGAAGAACATATCCTAAAGGTGAGCTTCAGATTCGCGGAGGAAAAATATTTAATATAAAAAATATGAATGTGGATATTCCGCTCGGCAGGTTTGTGGCTGTAACAGGGGTATCTGGCTCAGGTAAATCTTCTTTTGTTTATGAAATTCTTCACAGAAATCTACAAGCCAGATTTGAACGCAAATATAGGTCAGCAGAAATATATAACTGTAAAAGTTTTGTGGGTACAGAATATCTAGGCCGGGCAATTCTCATAGACCAATCACCGATAGGTCGTACACCTCGCTCAAACCCTGCAACATATACTGGAGCGTGGACATTTGTTCGTGATTTGTTTGCTGAATCCGCTGAGGCACGGGCCAGGGGGTGGAAGGCCAACAGATTTTCCTTCAATGTTAAGGGTGGTAGATGTGAGACCTGTCAGGGGAACGGAATGATAGAAGTGGAGATGCATTTTTTGCCCACTGTTTATGTTCCGTGCGATGTTTGTAAGGGAAAGAGATTCATGAAAGAAACCTTGGAGGTGCAATATAAAAAGAAAAATATATATGAGGTTTTGAAAATGACTGTGGAGGAGGCACTAAAGTTTTTTGAAGATATTCCAGCTCTGGCTGACAGGCTGAAGACTCTAGAGGAAGTGGGGCTTGGGTACCTAGAGCTCGGTCAGTCTGCCACGACTCTTTCTGGTGGGGAAGCCCAAAGGGTAAAAATTTCATCAGAACTATATCGTCCACACCTACAGAAAACTATATACCTTCTGGACGAACCAACTATTGGTCTTCACTATGAAGATGTAAAAAAACTGATAGAGATTTTGCAAAAATTGGTTAATAAAGGAAATACTGTTCTAGTGATTGAACACAATATGGATATTATAAAATCTTGCGACTATGTTATAGATATTGGTCCAGAGGGTGGAGAAGGTGGGGGACAGATTGTGGCAAAGGGTACGCCTGAAGAGGTTGCAAATAGTGAGAAAAGTTATACTGGAAAATATCTGAAAAAAGCACTCAAGCAATACAAAGCATATCGTAAATAGCGAAAGGGCCAGTTTCCTGGCCCTCGTGTCGGTGATGTGATCTCACTGACTGAAGATGTCGTCAATCTGCTGTCTGGACATGAATTCCTTCAGACAGCGTGAGCACGTTCCCGTTTGCCTCCCGCGGTATTCCTGGAATCCGACGTGTTTACACCTTACTTGAATAGTTTCAAGTGCAAGCTCGAGAACGCTGACGGTTTCTCTCGCTTCGTGGATCTTGCCAGAGATTACTCTGGCTACTCTGGCGTCTTCATCGATCTGTCCCGGCTTGGGCATCTCAACCTCCAATGAGAAACATTAAACCTTTTGCGTTGATTCGTCAAATTGAAACATAATTTGTATTATAACGAAATGAGCGCCGAGGGTTAGTCGGCGCCCGTAGTGTACGGTGTGACAGCGGGTGTCACTAGTTCTTGAGACTTCTGATGGCACTGCAGATTTCCTGAACTTCGATGTTCAAGAATGTCAGCACGAAGAACGCCGCAATCCCGGCAACACGGTTCTCCGTGGTCACACCAATCAAGACTCCAGTCACGACATTCACTGCGTGTAGGTATCCAAAGATGTCGGGCTTCTTCATTGTATTCCCCTCGGGCTTATCTGCCCACAAGACTGCTTGCGAGTCGCAACACGAGCCCAGCGACCAGCATGCCGAGCATGACGAACACAAAGCAGGCGACACCTTTCTCAACACTGTCGGTGAGTCCTCCCACCAACACGCCGAGTCCAAGACCGCCCAGAGCGCACGCAATGACGAGTGATCGAAACATACGCCCCCCTAGGGAAAGCATATAATAAATTGCTGGAAAGTCAAGCTCGTGGTATATTCTAGTAAAGTATGAAAATTGATTCTATAAAAAAAACGATATCAAAATTTCCCACAACACCCGGGGTGTATATTTTTAAGTCTAAAAGGCGAAAGGCGAAAGGTGCAAGTAAAATACTTTACATAGGTAAAGCTACATCTCTCCGTGACCGCGTAAGAAGTTATTTTAATCAAGATATTGTAAATACACGCGGTCCTTTGATAACCAAAATGCTGGACGGATTTAATGCTGTTGAATATATAAAGACCGATTCAGTCTTGGAAGCGCTTGTTCTAGAGGCCCACCTTATAAAAAAATATCAGCCAGAGGCAAATGTAAAGGAAAAGGATAACAAGAGTTTCAACTATGTAGTTATAACAAAAGACCTGCCCGCCCTCCCGAGGGTACTCGGTCGGGAGCAGGTGGGAGATTACCCACGAGTTCTCATTGTTCGTGGTAGGGATTTGCAGAATTACACAGGGTTACCCTATGTAGTGGCACATTCGTTTGGTCCGTTTCCTAATGGGAGTCAACTTAAAGAGGCAATGAAAATTGTTCGCAAGATGTTTCCTTTTCGTGATAAGTGCGAACCCCGTCCAAGGGTTCCCCTTGGACAGAACAAACCATGTTTCAATAGGCAGATTGGTCTTTGTCCTGGAGTCTGCACGGGTGAGATTAGTAAGGTTGATTATGCAAAACAGATAAAAAATATTGTTTTATTTTTACAGGGTAATAAAAAGAGGTTGATTAGTAGTTTGAATACACAAATGAAAGATTTGGCCAAGAAAAAAGAGTTTGAGAAAGCAAACCTTATTAAACATACACTGTTTACTCTAAATCACATTCAAGATGTTTCCTTAATAAAAGATGATGTAAAGAAAAACAGAATAAGTGACGGTGAGGTTTTTCGTATTGAATCGTATGATATAGCACACATGTCTGGTCAAAACGTGGTGGGTGTTATGACCGTCCTAGAAAACGGTGAACCACAAAAGTCAGAATATAGAAAGTTCAAAATAAGAGAAAATCCTGGTGTGGATGACACAAAGGCACTAAAGGAAGTTATAACAAGGAGATTGGCTCATATTGAATGGAGGTTTCCAGATCTTGTGGTTGTAGATGGTGGAAGAGCGCAAAAAAATGTCGTAGAGAGAATACTCGGGGCCAATGATGTGAAGATTCCAGTAGTCTCTGTAGTAAAGGATGAGAGACACAAACCAAAGGAGATTATGGGGGATAAAAGATGGTTAAAGCTTGAAAGGGAAATACTGCTTTCCAACAGCGAGGCGCACAGATATGCAATAAACTTTCATAAGCAATTAAGGGGGCGAATTAGATAATTTCTAATTTCTAATTAATCTAATTTCTAAACAATGGACAAACCCCACTGGGATATTTGTTATTGGGATTTATTTAGGAATTATGAATTAGGAATTAGAAATTCTCTATTATTCTATGCTAGAATAATTAGATGAATACTTTACCAACCTCGCTCAGAATCGGAGTTCTTCGTGGTGGACCATCACCAGAATATGATGTTTCACTCAAGACAGGAGCAAATGTACTAAAAAATCTTTCTCTTACTCACAACCCCGTAGATATCTTTATCTCTAAGGATGGCAAATGGCATATGAACGGTATAGAGCGCTCGCCAGAAAGGATTCTAAAAAATGTTGATGTAATTTTCAACGCATTGCACGGTAAGTTTGGTGAGGATGGTCAAGTTCAGGAAGTACTAGATTGTCTGGGTGTTCCACATACCGGTTCTGGAAGAATGGAGTCGGCTGTATCTATGAATAAATGGCTAACCAAAGAAAGAGCTATTTTGGCTGGAGTAAAAACACCTGTTGCGATGCTTGTTCGCCAGACTGATTCACTTGCTGTGAGAGCAAAGGAGGTTTTCAATTCTATTCCGCATCCGCTGATAGTAAAACCGGTTTCTGATGGGTCATCCCTTGGTCTCCATAAAGTAGATTCGTATAGTGAATTACTTTCTGCTCTTGAATCTGTCTTGGCTGAACATGACTCGGCAATAGTTGAGGAGTATATTGATGGACGACAAGCTACTTGCGGAGTTATAGAAAACTTTCGGGGACAGAAGGTATACACTCTGCCTTCAATAGAAATAACTCCTCCGGGAAAAATGTTGGACTATGCTTCAAGGTGTAGCGGGGAATGCAGAGAGATTTGCCCAGGAAACTTTTCAGAAAAAGAGAAAAAGGAGATAGAAAAGGTGGCAAAGCTAATGCATGAGAGGCTTGGACTTAAGCACTATTCTTGCTCGGACTTTGTTGTTTCTCCAAAACGAGGCGTCTATTTTATGGAGACGAATAGTTTACCTAAACTTCACGAAAATTCATTTTTACCAAAGTCTCTCAAGGCAGTGGGAGTGGAGGTAAAGGAGTTTCTACAGCATCTCTTGCATTTAGCTGTTAATAGGAGTGGCATCATGCCGTAGTTGTTCGTTTTGCTTGTGCGAATAATAAATTTTTGGTAATCTATTCATGCTAGTGAATGTATTGGGCCTTTAGCCCCTCACCCAGAAATCATGCATTATGTTTATGTGATAAGAAGCGTAGAATTAAAGGAATTGTACATCGGACAGACAAATGATCTTAAACGGCGTTTTGTTGAGCACAATGAAAGAAAGAATGTTTCAACGAAAAACAAAGCACCGTTTAAGCTCGTTTACTACGAAGCTTACCAGTCCAAATCTGATGCTAAATATCGCGAGAAGCAGTTGAAGCGACACTCACAAGCTTACGCTGCTTTGAAAGATAGAATTAAGAATAGCATTATGATTTCTGGGTGAGGGGCCTTTAGCTCATCTGGCAGTTGCGTAGCAACATTAATAAACAGCCACCTCATTTGATTGCAAATGAGTAATGAGATAAACTCGATCAAGTTGATAGTAAAATAATAATATTGGGCCTTTAGCTCATCTGGTAGAGCACCTCATTTGCAATGAGGGGGTAGCAGGTTCGAGTCCTGTAAGGTCCACCAAAATAATCCGCTGCAAGGCGGATTTTTTGATGGGCCTTAAGGAAGCTCTGGGGGAGCTTCCGTCAGGACTCGAAAACCCGTGATAACTTTTTATGAGCTTGCGAAATAAAAAGTAGAACGGGTGTACAGAATCTGTAAGATTCGAGATTCCTGTAAGGTTCACTTGATTGACAGATATAATCTTTCGTGATAGGATATAATTTATAACCTGTTCCACAAAGGAGTTCACCAATGATTGACAAGAGCAAGGTTGGCCAACTGGCGCTGGAAATCGCTGAGCGGGTGAAGGCCCTTCGACAGCTCGTTAGGGACGGCGCGACTGATGGCAACCTCGACGATTCGATTCTCGCTCATGAGGTCTTCATGATTGGAACCGCAACGAAACGTCTGGCGGAGAAGTGCGACGTCGAAATACCATGACGCCTTAGGGTCGCGGGAAGCGCGGGACATCGAGTCTCACGTCCCGCGACTTTTCATTTACATAAATTAATTCCAATCTCATATTGTAATAACAACTTTAAATAACTAGTAGCTAAACTATATTTTAATAAAGCAAAGCTCTCAAATACCCAGCTTTCTATCTGATTCCAACTTTTTGATACGATGTCCACCAGTTCCAATCTGTAACATTTTTGCTTTTGTGACGGCATCATAAGCATAATATGAATGATTCACAAACAGGTTTTAAGGATATAGTTTTGGCTGTAGTAGTCGTAGCAATTATTGTCGCGATAGTATATTTATCCTTCACCTCATATTATCAAAACAATTTTAAGACAATAGAAACAGCAAGCGCTTCAACTGTCATTTCAGCAATCACTGATGCTGAGGCAAGACAACAGTTGGAATCTGCCAACACCTGCAATTATCCATACAACTGGGACAGAAGCGATTGCGTGAACGATCCGGAACCCAAAACAAGTTTAAAGGGTATTCAGCAGGCAGTGCTCACTGAAGTTATTAATTTCAAAAGAGCATGCGATGCATGGACGGGAAGCGGTGGTGTTTGCAACGTTGCAGTGACGGGTGGTACTGAAACCAACGCCAATCATGTGGGAGGTCCTTGTAGTCATTTGACTGGTGATAAGGCAGACATTAGTAATACTCTTTCAGTTAATAATTATATCTTAGCTAAGGATTCGGCAGGTAACTATGTAAACTTTACTGAAGATGGCTACCGCAGTAACGGTATAGCATTATATAAAAATAACACTACTGGAGTCACATACGCCAAAGAGTCCAATCACTGGGATATCGGCGGGGTGGGCTGTTCAAAGTAGAGATGGTGGAATGAGAGTACCGTAGAGATACTTGACTGACATTTTAATTTATTGTTTTTATATGTAAAAAGCCCCGTGTGCCGTGCGACCGTTCGCACAAACACACAGGGCCTCGATGGGGGTGTAGGGGTAGGACTACGTCTTACGATTGTCCCCACGCAATGCCGCGGCCGTGTTGAGAGCATCGATGTACTCGTGGAACACCTCGTCCACCAGCTCGACGTAGACCAGGAGCAGTTCATCCGCATTCACGCGTGGGCTGAGCCCAGCATTGTTGTTGAGGAGCGAGGCTTCTTCTTCAAGCCCACTCATCGTCGACGTGGCGTTGAGTGTGATGCCCGCCTTCTGAATCCGTCCCTTGACGAAGGCTCTCAGTATCTGACTCTGTCTGTCCGGCATGGACCTTCTCCTTGGTATGGAACTAGATTCGTGAGGTTCGGATTGAACTCCATGAATCTAGTTCTCCTACAATAGTTATACATGAAACACATGAAATGTCAAGTGTTAGCTAGTCTATAATTTGTTATAATATTAGTGTAAATAGAACCTTGAAAACATGCTTTGGAACCTCTTTTCTTCTTTCTCAATCTAAACAATTTGGTTGAAAAGGGAGAGGGGGGCAGTCTGACGATTAGTCAGCGTGTTGTGTCTCGTCCACACAGCATCCAAGCTTCTCTCAACCATTACTAACATGAAAATTCTAAGGGTTATGGGGCTTGGATTACTAATCATCACACTCAAGTTCCTTGTCCCAAAAATCTTTATGGGACTCGAGAACACGCTCCTCGTGTTCTTTGAGACCATACAGACGATACTTGCCCACGGCAAGTCGTCTATGACTGCGGGACTCGTCCTACCGAGTCTTCCGTAGTCAAACAAAAACCGGCACCCTTGGGTAGCCGGTTTTCTGTTTATTATGCTGTGGGTGCTACTGGGGTCGGGCTGGGTTCAGTGGGTGATGCTACCGGGTTTTTTATATCCTCATAGAACTTTGCAGTTGAGACTTGGATATAAGGGATAAGCCACAAAAGACCAATTCCTAAAGTGAATATACAAAGTATGCCCCAACCTAAGAATCGTAGAGTTAGACGGAAAAGCTTCCATTTGTATCCCATCATCATTTTTTTACTCATTTTTATAGCTTCACGAGCTCCTACAGAAGTATTATCAGCAAGAATATAAAAGGCCATGGAATACGACAGGCCGGCAATTATTCCTGGAATTATAAGAAGCAACATCCATAGTATTGTGAATACCATGATAAGAACCTGCGTTGCAAGGGCAGTACCATACCGCCTAAAACCCTCAAAAATCTGCTCAAACCTTGGGTTTTGGTTTCTTG
>Ga0076161_139_pt1 | contig 5266 bp, 5 predicted proteins | sample RifGroD1_FD_68208 | JGI IMG/M metagenome (GOLD analysis project Ga0076161, IMG submission 68208) | Parcubacteria bacterium GW2011_GWD1_40_9
CAGCAGAATAAATACCCATACCGCTTGTGCTACCGTTGGTAATAGTAAAACCTTTTATAGTGACATCATCAGAATTTATCGTAATCACCGACATACCACTACCTGATATGGTTGTGGTATCACTTCCAGCACCACTTAAGGTCATAGCTTTAAAAATAGTGACGGACTCGTTGTAAGTCCCAGGTGCAACATTTACAGTTCCACCCACCGGAACAGCATCAACACCGGCTTGAATCGTTGAGTAACAAGGACCCATACCGCCACATAACCCATCGGCATTTACATAAACACCCAATTCGACATCAAACTGGGTAAAGTGTTTTGCTGTAAAAGTAAGGGTGCCATAAAGATAAGAAACTGTGCCAATATCCGAATCTGTAGCAGGAATCCCATCCACTAAAATGCTAGGAGTAGTTCCGTCTGGAAATGGCAATCCATAGATATATAGTGTAGCCCCAGACGCATCCATTGCGTTAGCCGTAACCGAATCAAACTCAATGTGCCTGTCGGACATATCCATCGCCGTTCCTAAACTCTGAAGCTTTGAAACAATAACTTGGTCAGTCATATTCACAGGTTTGGAAAATAAAATCTTACCCAAACCCTGTTTTTCAAAGTACAAGTCGGAAATGGCAGAGGGGTTGGTTGCAGAAGTGATATTGGAAGCAATTACACTCGCTGTACATGGACCAAGCTCTGGATTACAAAACTGTGAAATTATAGTCTCCCAAGTTGGTGACCCACCAGAAATGTCATTAAACCAGCCTCGAGACGGTGTTGCAATATTTAAGACGTTACCATTAACAACAACCGACTCAAAACTAGTTGGTATAGAATCCGTATGTAGTGTCTGCCCTCCGGGGTTTTGATCTCCATACGAAACAGACATAACTGGAGTATTAGCGTCTCCCACAAGCAATGTTAAAACGTCTCCGGTGTTGTTAAGCCACTCTAAATATCCAAACACTAGCAACCCATTTGCAGGAATAACCCCTAACAGAGGTTTTACATGATTTGCTGAGTCAACCAACTTATATCCATCAACATTTAAATCGATAGGTGATGATGTTGTGTTGGATAATTCCACCCATTCACCACCAGACACCGGTGAAAATTCTGAAATAACCACAGGAGGAACTGTTTGTGCCACCGCGGTACTTGCCATAAACAATCCACCAAATGCAAGCAGAACAACTAGACCTAAAATATATTTTTTCATTTTAATAATAAGTTAATAATTAACTTTTATAATTTTTTAATAATAAAAAGACCGCTCTAAAAAATAGACCGGTTACGCTATTAGCTCCTTGTAGTCCAAGCGTCCAAATAGAGACTACAATTCATTGCTTTCTCTACCAACCCTAACTAATCCATCCCCATGGATTATAGATATCAATACCTGTAGTCTATACCTACAATACCCGCTGTCAAACAAGAAACTATCTAACAATAAGTTGATAAACTGTGTATAATGTGGTAATGCATAATCGGTTTATTTTGTATTTATTCGGTATCGGAATGACTTTGTTTGTTTTCTTTGGCTTTTCTACCCACGCTTTTGCCCAAAACGCTTCTACAACAAATACAATCAACGCCGAGATTCTCTATACAATTTGGTACTCAGATACAGACGTAACTAACGGAGAGATAGTCAAAATTTATGCTGGTTTTCAAAACCATTCGGAAAAGAGACTTTCTGGCACGGCTGGATTTTATATTGACGACATAGAGATGACAAAATCAAATTTTGTCGCTAACCCAAATAGTTTGGTAAAACTGGAATCTCCTTACACAGCAATTGGCGGAAAACACAAAACTCAGGTCAAAATACTTGAAGTGAGTGAAGTAGGAGAAAACACCAACAACCCGCTTGCTGTAAACAACCTTTTGGCTGTTGAAACTGAAAAGAAGGAGCTTAATGTACAGCGAGAAATGACAAAGGAGACAATCCTACAAACGGTTAATGATATTGCTAGCAAGATTACCGAGACAGCTAACAGTTACGCAGACAAACTGGCAGACTATGTTGAAGGTATGAAGAAAGAGCTAGCTTCCACCACAACCTCAAACACATCAACACTGCAAACCGATAAAACAGGAACAGGTAGAGTTCTCGGAACTAGCACCGAAGATACAAAAAATACAGAAAAAGAGGGGTTTTCCTTTTACAACAGTCTTCTTGGTGCATTGGCCTTTCTTATACGAAAGTGGGTTTGGATTCTATCTATAGTATTTATATATATTCTTTATTCAGTTTTCATACGAGACTAGCTGTACTGCTTGACTATTATTGTGTAATATGGTATCATATATATAGGACTTGTGAACCGCAGACTCGCGACGAGACTGTGGCTTACAAATTACTGAGGTGATATCGTCATGGACCTGCAAATCGAATTATTCCTCCTCAGACTTCAGGGTTGGGTTGTGTGGGGTGGAAGGTTTCTCATGTTGGCCACCCTCACCATCCTCGTCGTCGCGATTCCCTATTTCGCCCGTTCGTGCTGGCACTTCGGCAAACCGCACAACGGCCAGAAGAAGTAGACTCACCGTTCCCCAGAGAGACATCTCTCGCTGGCGGGCCCACCTCGGGTCCGTCAGTTTTCGTTTGTAAAAATACTGTTTGTGATGTAATAATGATGGAAAGTAAACCAGTCCCCCGACCGCGAAGGAGAAGCCATGCCGTGGACACTCGTCACTAGCGCCATTATTCAAGCATTGGCGGAAGTCAACGTCCGCCAGCAGATTTTCGTGACCCACGCCCCGTGGGACCAGATCATCGCTACGTTGGCGGTTCTGGGTGTTGCCGTGATCTACTATGGAATCTTCCGGTACGCGGTGAAAATCGCTCAGGAGCGCAACGCGCGGATGCGCAATGCGTCGCCCGACATGGGCGACAGGCCCCCATACCCAGATGCGTCCCCGTGGTAGTGGGAGCCATAGTTTGGCTCAGTACATCGGGCCACAGTACACGAGGCCCATGCCTCAACACCGGCAGACAACTGCCGGTTCGTCGTATATAAACTGACATACAAGGTGGAACCTTGTATAAGTTTAGATTGGTTTTATTTTTCAAACTGCAACCATTCATTCACATAAATAGCAAACGAGTTTTCTTCAATAAAATATTCAGGAAATTCTATTTTAGTTAAAATGTTATTATCTTTTACCCTCTTATTAGTGTAATCACTATAGCTAGAAAAATTATAGATATTTAAATATTCAGTTGCCTTTTTTATATTCCTTATGCCAATTTCTCTCCATTTCGGCTCGATTATCTTGATTATATTTAAATGTATGTAAGCAAAAAGATATTTTAAATGTTCATCACTCACAACATGTTCAGCCCCAAATGTTCCTTGAAATAACGGGCCCACTCTTTCATATTTTTTATTAAAATACATAGAATATGCTGTATTAAGTTTTCGCATGAATTCAGTAATACCGTTGTCTGAAATTGCTCTAATAAGTATATGAATGTGGTTTGGCATAAGAGTATATGCTCCAATAGCCACTATTTTCTTCCCCACATCAGTTTGATACAAGGTGGAACCTTGTATCAACCTATAGATTATAGGTTTTGTTCCATTGCAAAGAAACAATAGGTTTTGAAATCTTTCGCGATCCTTTTTGTCTTGAAAAATAAGTCGCTTTTCAACCCCCCTACAATACACATGATAATATTCTCCTTGCACAAAAGATATTTTTCTGTTCACAAGAAAATAATAACACAATATAATATAACTTGTACAAGGTTCCACCTTGTATTAATCCTAAGAAAGATTTTTCTTTAGAATGAGTGTTTGATAGATTTCTATCAGAGCAAAAAATAGGGCAACAATAATCGGACCGAAAATAAATCCAATCGGACCGAAGAAACTCAATCCCCCAAGTACTGCAAAAAGCATTATTAGTTGATGTATTTTCACCCCGCGTGAATATAAGTAAGGTCCAAGGAAATTATCTACAAGCCCAACAATAAGAATTCCCCAAAGCATGAGACCTATCGCAAAAGCGGTATTGCCAATTACAAACATATAAGCCACAGCAGGAATAAATACAATTGCCGTACCAAGTCCGGGCACAAGAGAAGCAATAGCAGAAACACTTCCCCACAAAGTAGCGTTTGGCACACCAAATATTTTCATACCAATACCAGCCAAGAGACCTTGAATAATCGCAACAAGCAGAACCCCCTTAACAGTAGAGATGACGGCCTGCTTCATCTTGTCGAATATTTGCTCGTCGTACTCGTTATTGAGTGGAGATAGTCCGATGAGAATTTTCTTGAACTTTGAACCATCACGCAAGAAAAAGTAGAGAGAAATATATATGAGTATGATACCTGTAACTATATTGAATACACTTGAAACTATAGAGCTCAAGTGGCCAATGATTAGGTCTGTCCCCACCCCAACATACTGACTTAGGTCAAAGGAAAATCCTGGATAATATTTCTGGATTGGGGTCTCTATGAGACTCGTAACTTTTTCGGCATAGTTTAAGTCTGTGTGGTTGGTCAGCCCAATATATAAATCTTTTGATTCATTTAGTATTTGCGTAGTCAGAAAAAAGGTTGGAACTATTATTACTATCGTGAAAAGTAGGATAATAACAATGGCCGAGAGAGAGCTTCGTCCTCTAAACAACTTGGTAATCCTGTTGTGCAAAGGAGTTAGAATAATTGCAAAGATGGTTGCTAAAACAATTACCTCTAAAAACGGCAAGAAAATAAAGAAAATAAGGATAGAAACCGCTAGAAGCGAAAAAATGAAAAAATATCGTTGTAATATATCTTTATCCATTTGTTAAAATTATTATATCACAGACCTATTTATGTTGAATATATTATAACACAAACCGTCAACGTGCACGGCCTGTGCTGTTGACGGCAACGAGAACGAGCTCTCACTCACCTTCTGTTCCGGTGAAATGTGAGTACATGGTCTTCCCACACGACCGGCAGACACCCACCATTCTTTTCTTGTAGTAGCCTGTGGTTCTCCCGCGAACCACCTTTGGCTTCCAATTCCTGCGGGTATACTCCCGGCTTCCCCAGGCCCCACACTCACCACAACGAATTCCCCGGCAGTGTAACATACGAGTCAAGGCGTTCATGTACACCTCCCATATTAAAATTACTCCGATGTACACCTAAGTCAAGTGTTATCCTGCTTCACATACGACAAACCCCGCGGGACCAACGAGGGTCCCACGGGGTGTTTCTAGAACTGCACGGGTTCGGATTCCAGCACCTTGTCACCGG